>CEWK01003308.1_pt1 | contig 26344 bp, 50 predicted proteins | sample 531431 | NCBI WGS metagenome assembly CEWK01 (sample SAMEA2623059, study PRJEB7988) | marine metagenome | isolation source: saline water (ENVO:00002010), including
GAATATTCCTACAATGAATTCTTTCAGATATTTTACTAGAGATAGCTGGGATATGTGGGAAGATAATATTGAAAAGATCTTTACACCAATAATGTTAGCTGCGGCTAAAGAACAAGGAATTAAGTAATGAGAAAGTTCACTATTACATTCACTATGAAGAATGGTGATAAATGGGTTACTAATAAAGATACAAAAAAACAAATGAGCGAAGTTATTCAGTGTATCTTAAATGACGGCAGTGTTGGCGAAGGCTATGGTAAAGAAGTTATGAAATTTTCAGTAGAGGAGAGAGTATGAAATATTATTGGGATATAATTTTTATTTGTTGGGGTTTAAGTTTTATGGGAGGTTACATTTATGGATAATTTAGAATTAAATACAGCTTTTGACACAGATGGTGAAGTTAAGCATGATAATATGTTTTATATTGGTGACTTAGTTGATACTAAATATGGTCCAGCTAGAATTAAAAAAATTGAGCTAATGCCAGAAAAAAGACATTTCTCTAAGTGTGGAATAAATGTAAAAAAAATGTTTACAAGTATGATAGATCAGTGTATAATAGATCTAAATAATGGACATTGGCAGTATGGAGATGAAATTGAAATCATTGGTTAAAAAAGAATCAGTAGAAGTTTTAAATGAATGCATTACTTTACAACTTAAAAAGTCAGAAGATTATCAAAGTAAAGATTCAAACGTAAAACAAGCAATGCACTATCGTAGAGGTGTCGATAGTATACACGATATAATTCAAGGTAAATGTTATCGTGCGCAATCACTGTTAGAAAGTAGTGGTAATCCAAACTTCGAATCACTTGAAGATACATACAAAGATATAATTAACTATTGTTCGTTTGCAGTATCTTACATGCGTGGCAAGATGGAAGGTCAATCCTCCGATAGAGATATGTTTAATAAAAAAATAGAACATCCTTTAAGAAAGATAAAAATATGATACATCCAAATACAACTGATATAAAACATTATTTCATTGATGCGTTAGCCAATGAAGAATTTGTAACCGATAGAACCGGACAAAAAACTATTGAAATGATTGGTGCATCTTTTATGGCAGACAAACCAGCTATATTTGGTACACCAAGTGATGAATATATTGAAATAGAAAAAGCTTGGTACGAAAGTCAATCAACAAACGTAAACTGGATGTCAGATACTTATAATAGAAACGTTCCAAAAGCATGGTTGGGTGCCGCAAATACTTATGGTGAAATTAATTCAAACTATGGTCAGATAATTTATTCTGATAAGTACCATCACCAATACGGTAGAGTGCTTGATGAATTACTAGCAAACATCGATGGCCGTAGATCTACAATGATTTACACAAGACCGAGCATATGGGAGGAATATAATGAAGATGGTAAGAATGATTTCATATGTACTAACGCCGTTACTTATTACATACGCGATGGTAAAATACACTGCGTGGTCCAAATGCGTTCAAACGATGTCGTGTTCGGATATAAAAATGACTATGCTTGGCAGCTTCATGTTCTAACAGAACTAACGAAAGATTATAATGACTGTTACTTATCAAATGCTGCAGATGCAGATTATAGAAAAGAAATGGAAGTTGGTGACATAATATGGCAAGTACAAAACTTGCATGTTTATGAAAGGCACTTTGATCTTGTCAAATAAATGGGATATAAGATTTTTAGAAATGGCTAAACTTGTAGCGTCGTGGTCGAAAGATCCTTCAACACAAGTTGGTGCCATTGCAGTTAGAAATCGTACTGTAATAGCTCAAGGTTATAATGGTTTTCCTAGAGGTATTAGTGATGACTCATATAGGTACGAACATAAACAGTTAAAGTATAAAATGATTGTACATGCAGAAATGAATTTAATTTATAATGCTGCAGACAATGGTGTATGTTTAAAAGATTCTACTGTTTATGTTGTAGGTTTACCAGCTTGCGGCGAATGCGCAAAAGGACTCATTCAGGTTGGTGTAAAAAGAGTAGTTATGCCAGAACGTAGACATCTTGATGATAAATGGGCAGTATCGTGTGCAGATGCACAAAATTATTTTGATGAAGCAGGTGTAAAATGGGAATGGATAAAGTTGTAATAATTGGTCAGAATCCTTCTGGTGCAGAAAAGCCAAAGAAGAATGATACGATAGATAGATTATTAAATTGGTGTACAGCATGGGGTTTAACAAATTTTGAATTTATGAATTGTAGCGATGATGTTGGTGAAAAGTATAAAGTTGATTTTGATAAATTAGTTAAGTGCGAAGAGGCAAATAAAGTTATTGCACTTGGCAACGTTGCATCTGATTCATTACGTAAAGTCAATGTAGAACATTTTAAAATGCCACATCCATCTCCAAGAAATAGACAACTAAATGATAAACAATTTGAAAAAACTATGATACGTAAATGCTATAACTACTTACAAGGATAATATTATGAAAATACTCGTCACAGGAATGAATAAGAACCAAGTTACTGAAAACTTTTACTTAAAACAACAGTTAAAAGTTGTGCCATCACATTATTCTTTACTAAGATGTTTAAGAGATATGGGTCATGAAGTTGAACAAAGAATAGTAAAAGTTGGTGAAGACTTATCAGAATATGATAGAGTGATTTGTTTTCTTGCATCACCTACACAAAGGTTGCAATTAACTTTTTATAATGGCTTATGGTCAATATTTAATATCGATAAGAGTAAACTTATATTAGCATTTGATGATTGGAAATGTCCATGGATATTTAAAGATATTCAAAAAACAAATAATAAAGAAGGTTTATTGAAAGATTTTTTAATCGGTCAAAACGTAACAGATCCTCAAATAAGTAAAGAGTTTTTAGAACCATACGTTGATCAGTTATTAGAAGCTGTAGATTTTTTAGATAAGAAAGAAGCGCCTGTATTATTATCTGTATTTGCAACAGGTGATATGAATAAGTTATTAGAATATCCAGAAGATAAATTATTTAATTATAATCCAAATCCTTATCATAGAAACAGAATACCTGGTGATAGAGGTGATGTGGAGTTACATGATTTAAATTTTATGGAAGCACAACTACAACCGACTTATGAAGAAGACTTTATAAGTCCAGAGAATAAAGAAAAGAAATTTAACTTTGCATCACTAGCACATGGTAAAACATTAAGCTGGCTAAAAAAGCAAGATGTACCATGGGATATAGAATACTTTGGTTCTCGTAAAGATAATCAAAGAAGACTTGGTGAAAGCGATATGTGTAAAGTTTATGCAGAACAATGGGGTTGTTTAATGCCAGGATATGAACATTCAGGTTCAGGTTGGTGGAGAGCAAGACCATTACAAGTTGCTGATGCCGGTTCAATCTTGATTGGTGATTATGAAGAACTAATGGTATTATACGGTAATGAAGAAGCGGCATCAGTAAAAGCATCGCACCTTAAAGATATGAGTGTACAACAACTACAAGATCTAGCTGCACTCCAAAAAAAGTCGATATATATTAAACATCCGTTAAATAAAAATATACAAAAAAATGAATTGAAGAAGGCTTTGAATATATGAAAATATTAGTAGTAGGTGCAGGTTTTTCTGGCGCAGTAATTGCGCATCAGCTGGCAAAAGCTGGTCATGATATTACAGTAATAGATGAGAGAGATCACATAGGTGGTAACGCTTATGACTATACAAATGATAAAGGAATAAGAATTCACAAGTATGGTCCTCATTTGTTTCATACTAATAATAAGAAAGTATATGATTGGATAACGCAGTTTGATGAATGGGTACCATATAGACATAAAGTAAAAGCACAACTTTATGATGGTACGTATGTTACGTTACCAGTAAATAAAGAAACGAAAAGAATAGTAGGTGAAGAAAATATCATAAATACTTTCTTTGCACCATATACATACAAAATGTGGGGAAAGACTATAGAAGAACTTGATCCATCAATAATTAAAAGAATACCAAGTCGTGACGATGATAACGAATTTTACTTTCCAAATGATTTATATCAAGTATTACCAAAAAATGGTTATACAAGAATATTCGAATTGATCTTAGATAAAAAAAATATTAGTGTAAATCTTTCTCAACGTTTTCAAAAAAGAATGGAAAAAGAATTTGATCATATTTTTAATTCAATGCCGATTGATGATTACTTTGGATATGTCTATGGTAATTTACCGTATCGTTCAATAAAGTTTCATCATGTAGATTTACCTATGACAAGAGTATTACCAACTGGCACAGTAAACTTTACACATGATGGTCCATATACAAGAGTAACAGAATGGAAAAACCTTCCATGTCATGGTATGAATAGTAAGTTTACGACTTTAACTTATGAAGAGCCATGTGATTACATGGTAAATAATTTTGAAAGATACTATCCAGTAAAAGATGTCAACGGCGAAAACAGAAAAAAGTATGAGCAATATAAAAAACTTACCAAATCAAATATGACTTTTATTGGTCGTTGTGGTATGTATGTTTATATTGACATGCATCAAGCAATCAACTCAGCATTATCAACAGCAGAAAAATTTTTGGAGAATAACAAATGAAAATAGCACTAACCGGTTCAAGAGGATTTATTGGCAGTCATCTTAAAAAAAGATTAGAAGAAGATGGACATGAAATAATCGAATGGGATTTAAAACAAACTCCACCGAAGTGCATAAAAGACTTTGATATACGACAAATTTATGAAACAAATTACGTTATTCATCTTGCTGCATTTGCTGATGTAAGACAAAGTTTAAAAGAGCCAGAAAAATATTGGAAAAATAATGTAGAAAATACTACACGTATACAAAAAATTTGTCACTATAATAATATACCATTGTTGTATGCGTCTTCATCCTGTATTCATAATTGGTGGCTATCACCTTATGGTACGAGTAAAAAAGTAAATGAAGAAACTGCATACGATCATCAGGTTGGATTGAGATTTACTACAGTATATGGTGACGGTGCAAGAGAATCAATGTTAATTGGAAAATTACTAGATGGCTCAATCGCGTATCTCACAAGACACGTAAGGGACTTCATACATGTAAGTGATGTGGTAGAAGCAATAGTATTATTAATCAGTAAAGATATTAGAACACTAAAACCTGCATATGATATAGGTACAGGTAATGGTAACGTAGTAGAAGAACTTGGTAAGCTTGCAGGATGGGAAGGACTAGAAGTTACAGACGGCGATCCTTGTGAAGCGCAGGATAATACTGCAGACATAACTGAACTAAAAGCTTTAGGCTGGGAACCAAAGGTTAAAGTTGATGAATACATTGTACAACATACGATACCTCACTAATGAAGTATGCAAGCATAGTACCATTGATTGGAGGAGCTACGATTGCAATGCAAAATGTGTTGCAACGAAAACCGGAATATATAATAAGTTATGATGATTTCAAAGCAAACGATAATCATTTGGTGGAATACTATAAAGGAAGAGTTCCCTACTATCTTTATGGAGACAATGGGGTACCTGACTTACCTAGTGTTGAGATTATTAATACTGTTTGCCCATGTGCCGGTCTTAGTAGTCTTAGTCCTACAGCTAGTAGCGATGCTGCTGCTAACGATTGGATGCTTACCACTGCTAGTTTTGTTTTGGGTACACTCAAACCTCAAGTATTCTGGGGCGAAAATGCACCAGGACTTGCTTCAAACATCGGCAGACCAATTGTCAGAAAACTCAGAAAAATTGCACAAAAGTTTGGATATACTTTCTCAATTTATAAAACGAAGTCTATCTTACATGGGCTTGGACAGGTAAGAAATAGAACTTTTTATTTTTTCTGGAAAGGCGACAAAATACCACAGTTTGAATTTATAAAAAGAGACAATGAAAAAATTGAAGATACTATTCGTTCTGTTAAACGTGAATTTAAAGATCCAATGAATGTTCTTACCAATGAAGATATTCCTTCTAAGAATCCATATTACAGATACGTATTAGAAGAAATGTGTGGTAACATTACTCATAAAGAGTTTCAAGATACTAAAATAACACGCTCACAAAATGCTATGGATTATATTGAATGGAACGGTGAAAATTATAAAAATGTTTCTAAATGGATGTATTCTCAAGGTTATTCGAAGTTAGCTGAAAGATGTTTAAATATGCATGAAAAACTTTCTCAAGGTGGAAACATTATGAGAAAAATATGTCATTTTCCAAAAGGGACAATAGGTGCTTTTGTTGGTCACATGCCTAAACATTTAACACATCCAGACGAAGATAGATATTTAACTTTAAGAGAATGCCTTTCAATAATGAAATTGCCAAAAGATTTTAATTTACAAGGTGGCGTAAAAAATTTGAATCATATATGTCAAAACGTTCCTGTAACTACTGCTGAGGATATGGCAGTACACGTAGAAAAATTTGTTGATGGAAGACTAAGTAATCAAATGCTTGATACAGATTTTTTAATCCAAGACAATACAAATCATAAATTAAATTTTGAAAAAAACAGTGTACAACTCGATGCGTTTATGGTATAATATTATTATTTGTAGGAGAAATAAATGTCAATAATGGATAAATTAAAAAAGAACAGTAAGAGTGATTTTACTTCTATACTTGCTGATTCTAAATTCTTTAATGAAAAGGATATGGTTGCAACTGAAGTGCCAATGATTAATGTGGCATTATCAGGTTCGATGGACGGAGGCTTGGCACCAGGGCTGACAGTACTTGCAGGTCCATCAAAACATTTTAAAACATCGTTTGCTTTAATTATGGCAAGTGCTTATTTAAAAAAATATGATGATGCTGTATTATTATTTTATGATTCAGAGTTTGGTTCGCCTCAAGCTTATTTTGAAAACTTTGATATTGATACAACAAGAGTTCTGCATACACCAATTACAAATGTGGAAGAACTTAAATTTGATATCATTGCTCAATTAGAAGGATTAGATAGAAAAGATAAAGTGATTATAATTATTGATTCAGTCGGTAACCTTGCATCAAAGAAAGAATTAGATGATGCCATTAATGAAAAGTCAGTGGCAGATATGTCAAGAGCAAAAGCACTTAAAGGTTTATTTAGAATGACTACACCATATTTAAATATGAAAGATATACCTTTAATTGCTGTTAACCACACATACAAAGAAATCGGCTTATTTCCAAAAGATGTCGTGTCAGGTGGTACCGGTATTTATTACAGTGCAGATAATATTTGGATTGTAGGTAGACAACAGGACAAACAAGGTACAGAAATAAAAGGCTATCACTTTGTAATTAATGTGGAGAAATCAAGATATGTTAAAGAAAAGTCTAAGATTCCTATTTCTGTTAGTTGGGACGGTGGTGTTCAACATTGGTCTGGTTTGCTTGAGGTTGCTTTATCAGGTAACTATGTCAGTAAGCCAAGCGTTGGTTGGTATTGCCGAGTCGATAAATCAACTGGAGAATTGGTGGATCCAAAAGTTAGAGAAAAAGATACGTTAAATGAAAAGTTTTGGAAACCAATAATTGAAGATACTGATTTTAAAGATTATATTACTAGCAAATACTCAATAGTTAACGCTAATATTAATTTAAATAAAATGGATGCACATTAATGGTTCTAGAAGAAAACAAACATTTTGAAATAATACCAGATCATAATGATGAAAACGCTTGGAATGTAAGAATCTTAAAAGGTCCGTTTACTGAAACTGTTTTAAAATACGGTGTTATTAAATTTAATGAAATTCCAAAAAACATGTCTTTTAATTTTAATATTGTTTATACACCAGATACTGAACTAACAAGAGATGACTTCAATTTACAAGATTTTGCTGGTGCTTTATTAGAAAAAATAATATCAAATGGTATAAAAGATAAATCAATAATAACGAGAGAGATAATAGATGCAGATAACAACTAGTCAAAGATTAATTTTATTAATGGATGAAATATCTATCGCCAAAGGTAAATTAGAACCCCATGATACTGGACATATACACACCTCAATAAGCTATCTTGAAAGCCGAGTTGAAGAAGTACAAAAACAAATTGATGAGGAATTGAGAAAAGCTGCATATGCCTACTAATTTAGAACAAACTATATTACGTAATCTGTTAACTGATGAAAAGTATATGCGTAAAGTACTACCTTTTATCAAACCAGATTATTTTGAAGGTATCTATAGAATATTGTTTCGAGAAGCTGGTAAATTTGTTGCTAAGTATAACAAGTTGCCAAATGCTGAATCATTTAAAATTGAACTTGATCAAAGTGATAAACTAAGTGATGAGCAATATAATATGGCTATGGATATAGTACCGCAGCTATTCACTGGTGATACTGTAGACGATAAATGGCTAGTTGATACTACTGAAAAGTGGTGTCAAGATCGTGCAATATATCTTGCAATTATGGAATCAATATCAATTATTGATGGTAAACACGAACAATTAACTAAAGGTGCCTTACCAGACTTGTTGACTAAAGCTCTAGGTGTCGGCTTTGATCTACAAGTTGGCCATGACTACGTAGAAAACGCGGAGGAACGATATGAATTCTACCATACAGAAGAAGACAGGCTTCCATTTGATTTGGAATACTTTAACACAATCACCAAAGGTGGTGTCCCACGTAAAACTCTTAATATTGCTCTCGCTGGTACCGGTGTCGGTAAGTCTTTATTTATGTGTCATGTTGCTGCCTCGGCTTTAGTTCAAGGTCAAAACGTTTTATATATTACAATGGAAATGGCAGAAGAAAGAATAGCTGAAAGAATAGATGCAAATTTACTTGATGTTCCTATTGATCAATTAGATAAATTACCAAAGAACACTTTTAGTTTAAAAGTACAAGACATTGCGCGTAAGACACAAGGTAAATTAATAATAAAAGAATATCCAACCGGCTCTGCGCACGCTGGTCATTTTAGAGCTTTATTGAATGAACTTAAACTAAAAAGACAATTTGAACCAGACTTAATTTTTATTGATTATTTAAATATATGTGCAAGTTCTAGAATGAAAGGAATGGGCGGTGCAATCAATTCATACTCTTACATTAAAGCAATTGCTGAAGAATTACGTGGTCTTGCGGTCGAATTTGACTTACCGATCTTCTCTGCAACGCAAACGACTCGTAGCGGTTATTCTAACTCGGATGTTGGGCTTGAAGATACAAGTGAATCTTTTGGATTACCCGCTACCGCGGACTTAATGTTTGCTCTCATAACAACTGAAGAACTTGAACAGCAAGGGCAGTTCATGGTAAAACAATTAAAGAACCGTTACAACGATCCAACACTACATAAAAGATTTGTAGTTGGTGTCGATCGAAGTAAGATGCGTTTGTATGATGTAGAAGAAAATCAGCAAACTCTATCAGACGATACTCCAGTATTTGATAAGACAGAAACAGGAAAAAGATTTAAGGACTTTAAATTATAATGTTTTATAACATAGAAAAGTTAAATAAACTTGAAAAAAAATTATCTGAAAATTTAATGCAGGCTGATGGACACACTTGGAATCAAAGTCATAAACCTCATTGGATAAATTACAGACACGACATACCAAACTGCTTGTGTGTAATTAGAGAATATAGAAGTTTATTAGAACAATTAAAGGCAGACAATGAAAAAACCTGAAGTTTATAAAGTTGATCCAAGAACTATACACGTAGATCAGCGTAAAAAAGATACAAGAAGAGACGCTTGGGATAGAGACTATATGGGTTTTTATTATTTAAAAGAAGAACCAAAAACTACAAAAAAGATTTCAAATGCAACACCAGTTTTTATATTTGCATTCTTCTATATTTGTATATTAATAATGATAGGTAGTATTAAATGAAAGCAGAATTAATTAGTTATAGTAAACCTTCTGAATTTAGACTATGGTCTAGTGATAATGAAAAAGATGATGAAAATCCTAAAAATTTAGTTTTAGGCTCTCAAGATTTAATTGCATTTTGCGCTAGAGTTTCTAATCCTTCTAATCAGAATAATTCTGCAACAACTGAAAAGTTATTAAGATATTTAATTAAATATAAACATTGGTCACCATTCGAAATGGTTAGTGCTTGTATTGAAATAGAAACTACAAGAGACATTGCAAGACAATTGCTAAGACATAGAAGTTTTAGTTTTCAAGAATTTAGTCAAAGGTACGCTAATCCAGTAGAAGAGTTAGAATTTGTTGTAAGAGAAGCAAGACTTCAAGATAAGAAAAACAGGCAAAACAGTATTAAAAATACAGAATTAGCTTTAGATATGGGTTGGAAACGTAAACAAGAAGAAGTAATTAAAGTTTGTAAAGAGGCGTATAAGTGGGCAATAGAAAATGACGTAGCTAAAGAACAAGCTAGAGTAGTGTTACCTGAAGGATTAACTAGGTCTAGATTATATATGAATGGTACGATAAGAAGTTGGATTCACTTTATAGAATTACGCTCAGCAAATGGTACTCAAAAAGAATGTATGCAAGTTGCAAAAGCTTGCGGTAAAGCTATATCAAAAATATTTCCAATGGTAGAGGAGTTTTATGATGAATAAGTATACACAAGATATGACAGGAACTGGTGATCATGTAGAATTGCCTGAAGAAAAACCTAAAAAAATTTATGAATCACCTGATGGTGGTAAGACAGTTTACGAAAGAGATTTTGGCAAGAGCGAACGCAAATTAGTTAAATCTGATGATCCAGAGCCTGAAAGATATTATGATTGGATGTTATGGAAGTTTAGACAAGAAAGAAAGAAAAGAAATAGTTAACATGTTATGTTTATTTTTTTAAAAAAAGTGCATTTTTTAGTGTACATTTACAAAAAAACAGTGTATAATATAATTATAAAATAAAAAATTAACTATTAAAGGGAGTTTAGTTATGATAGAAGTAGTAGTTACATATAATAATGATTTTGGTGGTACGCCTTATAATGCGGCATCGATCAAAACTCAAACAAGTAACATCAATGAAGCATTAAATTATGCTTTTAGATACACTCAAAATACAGACGGTTCATGGTCTAAAAAAATCGGCAGCGATGCCAACGATAACGTCGAAGTTCTTCATTACAGAAACGACGGTTCTGGCTTAAGAAGCTCAATGGTTGGTGATACCTTCACTATCTGGTTCAATAATAAAGAATATAAAAAGTTTAAGTGTATGCCAATTGGTTTTCAGGAGGCTGTGTAATGGAAAAAAAAGTATTTGCTAGATGTCACTTTACTGATGATTACGTTCAGATTTTAACATACTTAGGTAACGGTTACTATGCAGTACGTTACCCAAATAATGACACACAAGAAGCTCATGAGTCATCATTAGATTTTGAAGGGAGAAAAATATAATGGGTATTTTTATTGGTAAGCACAAAAGATCAACATCATGGGTTGGAAGGTTTGATCCTTCTAACCCTGAAGATATGAAAGAATATGAAACAGTCAAAGCTGTTGTAAAAGTCGTTAATGCAAACTCTAGCAAAAAGTTTAGAGTCGAAAAGAAAGGTCGCAAACCAAAGTACGGTTTTGTTTACGGCGGCAATCCAAAAGGTGGTATGAAAAATGCCACATTATGGGATGTTTATATCTGGACAAGAAATGATTTAAGACGACCTGATGGATTGTCTTGGGGCGAATCAAGATATCCAGATCAGTCATGGAGTGAATACTCATGATTATTGTTGACTACAGTGGTATTGCTTTAGCAAGCATAATAATTAATAAAACGTTTGACGAACAACTAATTCGCCATATGATTCTCAACTCCCTTAGAATGTATCGAACAAGATACAAAGAAGAGTATGGTGAATTAGTTCTTGCTGTCGATGCGTCAAATAACTGGCGCAGGACAGCTTTTCCACAATATAAAGCAAGTAGAAAGAAAACTCAGAAAGAATCTACATTTGATTGGGGTGAAGCCTTTAGAATTTTAAACAAAATACGAGAAGAAATCGCCGAAAACTTTCCTTATACTGTTATAAGAGTTGACAAGTGTGAGGCTGATGATGTCATAGGTACATTAGTTACTCGAAATCCGGATCCAAACAGAGATTACGATCCTGAAAAGATAATGATAGTATCTTCTGATAGAGATTTCTTACAGTTACAAAAATATAAATTTGTAAGACAATACTCGCCACTTCTTAAAAAAGAATTAACTGTTGATAATCCAAGAGTATACTTACAAACACATATTATAAAAGGTGATAAAGGTGATGGAGTACCAAATATTTTATCTGACGATAATGTATTTGTTGAAGGTTTCAGGCAAACTCCAATAACTCAAAAGAAGATAGATAATATAATGGAAGATCTTGAAGAAGGTGAATTGCTTTATGCAGCTTCTTGGTATCGAAATTATTGTAGAAATAAAAAATTAATTGATCTAAGTGAAACACCACAAGAGCTCAGAAGAGAAATTATAAATAACTTTATGGCTGATAAGCCAGATTTACGATGGGCGAGACGAGGTAAAGTATTTCCATATCTTGTATCGAACAAGTGTAATCAATTGATTGAAAGTGCACAGGAGTTTATTTAATGAAACAGTATGTTTATGAAGTGCTTGAAGAAGTGGCAAAACAACGTAATCGTGATGATAAGATTAGAATATTAAAAGAGAATGAAACATGGGCTCTTAAAGATGTATTAAGAGGAACGATGGATTCAAAAGTATTATGGAACTTGCCTGACGGCCAACCACCATATACGCCATCACCATCACATTTCCACCCTGCAAATTTAACAAAAGAAAATCAAAAATTTAAATACTTTGTAAAAGGTGGTCCGGGCGATAAGTTGCCTGCTGTTAAGAGAGAACAAATATTCATAGGTATACTAGAAGGTGTGCATCCTGAAGACGCAAAAATTGTTATTTCAATGATCAATAAGAAAAAACCAAACGGGCTAAGCAGGCCGATAGTAGAGGAGGCATTTCCAAAATTACTACAGGACTGACTCTACTATCTTAAGAAAGGTAGAGAAATGTTACTACAACAACTTGAAAAAGATTTACAAATTCACGCATCAAAGTTACGCAAGAAAGGTAGAATAAATCGAATGGAACGAATTGTTAAGAAATTAAATTTCATAAGACGTAAAATCAAGTTGAAGCAAGTACTGGAGGATAAATTTCAAATCAATTAAAAAAATAACTGTTTACAAATGACTAAAATTATGGTATTATATTATTATTTAAAGGTGAAAAATGAATATTTTTATATTAGATAAAGATCCTGCTAAAGCAGCAATGATGATGTGCGATAAGCATGTACCAAAGATGATTATTGAATCAGCACAAATGCTAAGTACAGTTCATCGAATGCTTGATGGCACGCCAGAAAAGAGAAGATCTAAATCTGGTAAGACTATGCAAACATACTACACGTTTGGTGACATACGTGATGATTTGTATTATGCTGCTGTACACAAGTATCACCCTTGTACAACATGGACTGCAGAAAGTTTACAAAACTACAATTGGCACTATTATCACTTTGTGTCTCTTGCAAAAGAATTCGAATATCGTAGAGGTAAACAACACATAACTTTTAAAAAACTTGGACCGATACTAGCTGCTCCTCCTATAAATATTAAGGATATTGGTCTTACCGAGTTTGTTCAAGCAATGACTCATTACCCAGAATGTATGGTTCCTGGTGATGCAGTTCAAGCCTATAGAAACTATTATCATAAAGCAAAACCATTTGCCAAATGGCAATGGAAGCGAGAAGCTCCTGATTGGTGGAAAGGATATAGCGGTGCCGAAATACACAGTGAAACCGCTTGACGGCGGACAAGAGTTTGATATTGATTGTAAGTCAAATGAGTTACATGAATATTTGAAAAAAAATGGATTAGTCAAGGTCTTAAAATTTCCAGGCATAGTTGCTCATCAAGGGAGTTTACTATCTAAAACTGATAATGGTTGGAAAGACAATCTAAAAAGAATAAAAGAAAACTCTGGTAAAGACAACACAATAAAAATATAGAGGAAAACATGAAATTTTTTTTAGTAGTAACTTTTTTGATGGCTAACACTGCTGCATTAGACAGGCCTATGTATATTTTTAAAAATCCATCATTTGAGTCAATGAAAGAATGTAGAGAATACGTTAGTGTAATGAACATGAAAATATATCAACAGGCTGTTCAGTCATATAACTATCGGTACACACCTGAAGCAATTTATTGCTTAACAAAAGATGCAGTAAAAGAAATATTTGAGTATAATTATGAACAAGAAAATACAAAAAAAGAAAGTACATAACTTAAAAAATGATCTAAAAATAACAGATAATTTTTTACAGAAAAGTGCATTCCATTCCATGCAAGCTTTTTTCTTTGGTAATCAATTAACATGGAATTTTGGTGAACACAAGGTTTATGATACTAATCAAGACATGCATAATTTTCAATTTGTGCATACTTTTTATAGAGCACCAAAGGGAACTGTTTCTAACTTTTATTCTCAGCTTACGCCGTTAATGAAAAAAATTGATCCGGCAGTAATAATCAGAATAAAAGCAAATGTAACACCTTATAATCCAAAAATATTAGAATTTGATTTACACAATGATTCACATTTCAAGTGCACAACTGCAATATTTTTTTTAAATACTAATGACGGTTTTACTGTTTTTAAAGATGGTACGAAAGTAGAAAGTGTGCAAAATAGGTTAGTAGAGTTTCCTTCTCACTATCTACATGCTGGAACAACGTGTACAAATGATAAAATAAGATGTGTACTTAATTTAAATTATATTACGAAAGAAGATTTAAAGTATGATGAAGAAATTTAGTCATGATAAAATTAATCTTGAATATAATGACTTGGATGCAGAAACAACCAGTAATGGGAGAACTTATACTACTCCTAATGGTGATCGTTATCCTAGTATTACAACTGTTTTAAGCGTACTTACCGAAGACATTATACGAGCTTGGAAACAACGCGTAGGCGAAGAACAAGCTGAAATAGTAAGTGGTAAAGCCGTAAGACGTGGTACCAAAGTACACAGTATCATAGAGAAGTATTTAAACAATGAGGACACTACAGAATTTTTACCACACATCAGACAAAGTCTCGATAATCTTAAACCAGTACTTGATGAAAGTATTGGAACGATATTCGGTCTCGAGGTGCCTTTATTTAGTCATCACTTAAAAGTGGCAGGTCGTTGCGATTGTATAGCGCAGTTTAACGGGGTGCCTTCTATAATTGATTTTAAAACATCAAGATATATAAAAAAGAAAGAAAAAATAAGTAATTATTTTGCGCAAGGTGCTGCGTATTCTATCATGCTAGAAGAACGTGTAGGTTTAATCGCACCAAACGTAGTGATAATCATGGATGTAGACCATGAAAAACCGGTAGTTTATGTAGAACATAGAGACAATTATACTAAACTACTACATGATACAATTGATGAATACAGAAAAAGAAGGATGTTTGGACATTGCAATTAACAGAAGCTATACAATTAAGAAATGATTTTGAACTTATAACAAAAGACTTTAATATGCCTGAAGGATCTGATATAGATACTATAGAGTGGTTTTTAGAAAATGGCCATAGGTCAAATTCTCTTCGTAATGGATTTAAAGAAGCTAAAGAAATAGCGAAGAAAATTAAGGAGTTTAGCGATGGCTGCACAAAAACAATTAGAGCCAGGAAGTAAGTATGCTGGTTTTGATAAAGATGATGATGGAGTTGTTACTGATGAAGAATTTGAAATGGAACAAAAGTTGATACAACTTGAAAATGAAGATAAAAAACAAGATGCACAAAGGAATATGGCTTGGTTTGCTCTTGGTGGTATGTTACTTTACCCTACTTTTGTTATTACTGCAACATTATTCGGTCTCGATAATGCTGCAAAGATACTAGGAGACATGGCAGCTGTATACTTTGTATCAGTTGCTGCTATTGTTGCTGCATTCTATGGTAAGGAAGCACTAGCAAAGAAAAAATAAATTAGGATTTTGTTATGAAACTTTGGAAGTATAAAGATTATGAAGAATATGTTAGAGTGCAAACCGAAGGTAACGTAAGTAAAATTAAGAACGTATGGGCAGATCAAAAAGTATTTGACATAATAGCTAATTACAAGCCTGACGCAAAAGATATTATTTGTCATGGTACAAGGAATGGCGCTGAGCTCGACATGTTTAAAAAAGCCATTCCTTCATTGTACTATATTGTTGGTACAGAAATATCACACACTGCAAAACAATTTCCCAACACTATTCAGCACGACTTTCACGAACAAATACAATCTTATGTAGGTAAGTTTGATATTGTATATAGTAACTCACTCGACCATTCATACGATCCTTACAAAGCATTAAAAACGTGGACGGATCAAGTTAACAAAAATGGTATGCTTTGTATAGAACTTGCCACTGGTGCTGAAAACAAAATGAGAGAATTAGATCCTCTTGAAATATCTCCAAAAGAATTAACTCAAATAATAGAAGAAGATTTTAATTTTTTTAATAATGATTTTAAAATCATAAATAGACATCATAGGACAAATAGTTTACTAGGAATTTTTAGAAGATGAAAAGACTAATATATCAAGTTTATACAGGTAAACGATCAAAACTTTACGATCATTGTACAGCATCTGTAAAAGCTTATGCTGAAAAAATTAATAAAGAAGAAAACGTAAGAAATAGAGTTGATTATATAGTTCAAACTCAACCTATTATGAGAATTAAACCAGACGTTTTTGTATCTAACAGAAGCACAGAATCTTATGAGAAGTACGGTGGATTTTTACCAATTTATGAAAAAGAAAATGCGTTTGATTATTGGGACAGGTATGATCAAATTTGCATAATTGATGCTGACATTTGGATAAGACCAGATACTCCAAATATATTTAACGAAATGTCTGATGAAACAGAATTTGCAGGTGTAGTCGAAAGAACTGCACCAATCATGCTTTGGTATCAACAAAAATTAATGAACTATACAAATATGCAGTACAGGTCTTTAACTGACGTAGATTGGAAATGGAATAACTTTGGTGGACATTTTTATAATATGGGTCTTATGCTAATGAATAGACAATTTGTAAAATACTTACCAATTGGATCGAATGGAAAACGTCAATCTGGTAAAGATTTTGTAACAAGGCCTGAGTTTAAGAAATTTGTAGATGGTATGGGTCCTTGGAAATGGAGCACAGATCAAACTTTATTAAACTATTGGATTAAAAAAGAAAACATGATTCAGCAAGAATTAGATTGGAAGTGGAATGCATTATATACAGCCATACCAGATCAAAATATAAAAGAAGCGTATTTTGTACATTTCTTTCTTAAAGATAAATTACCAAATGGTGGTGAAAACGTAGAAGAATTGATGGAGATTGTACAATGAAAATTGCAACTGCAATAAGCGTAGGTGACTATTTAGATAGATTATCAATATTAAAAATTAAAAAAGAAAAAGGATTAGACGTTGAAAATGAATTAACAAACTATCATCATAGGTTGATTGATTTAGACGATGGCCATAATTATTACTTAAATATAATCAAAGCCATAAACTTACAGTTATGGGATTTAGAGGATGTTAAGAGAAAAGACGTAGAAAGATATAGTAAGAAAGAGTCTGATACTGCTTTCTTAATTACTCAACTTAACGATTTAAGACACGAAACTAAAAAGCGAATAGACATTTATTTCGGTAGCGATTTTACAGAAAAGAAAAGTCATTGAAACATATAGCATTAAGATCCAAAAGTATAAGATCAGGTGATAGACCATATACTACACCAGGATTAGGTGATAGAATACAAAGTGTACTTTGTGCATACCAATATGGTAAATTTCATAACACGCCAGTAACTTTACATTTAACTGATGACAAGTGGAGTGTGGCTGGCGGTAAAATTTCAGATAAGAAGAAAAAGTCATGGAAAGAAATATTAGATCTTTTTCCAAAAAATACCGTATATGTTCAGCCGTGGCCAGTAGAAAACTTACCAGAAGATGAGTGGCTTAAATATTTAAAACAGAAAAGAATTGATGCAGAAATTTATTATTTTAAAGATACATTGCACATGCACCCTAATGAAACAGTAGTTCCATTAGAGATGTCGCAATACTTAAAAAAACCTGTTATGTTAAAACCTATAGTTAATGATTGGTTACCGGATCAATACATAACCGTCCAGTGGGATTCAACAGATGCAGGTAGAACTCTCTCACCTTTACTTCAAGAAAAAATACACTCGAAGTACAAGGGAGAAGTCATATATGTAGGTGGCGAAGGCAAAGGAAATTTTAAAACTTCACTCGCTCATATTGGATTAGCCATGGTTAATGCTGATTTTCATGTTGGTAGCGATTCAGGTATGTTTCATTTAGCTCAACTATACATGCCATTTGAAAAGATACACATATATAATAAGGTTGGTGGCTACTTATCACATCACATGGTAAGAGCTGTTAGTAATGGTAGCAAAAAATTTATGGTGTAAATTATGATGGCAACACATACAAATAAAGACGCGGTGCACGTTATGCATTTAATCAAAAAAAATACAATTGGTGCAGAAATTGGTGTTTGGATGGGAAACACTTCTACACAGTTTTTAAAAAAAGGTTTAAAAAAATTCTATATGATAGATCCATATTCAGTTGAACCTTACAAACAAAATTCAGAAATGAGTTATCAAGAGTGGCTAGCAAAGTATCAACCAATAACAGGTGAAATTGCAGAAGCAGGTTTCCAAAAATATTATGATAGAGTATTTGACGATATAAAATCTCGATTTAAAGATTTTGAAGAAGTTGAACTTTGTAGAGAAACTTCTGATAATTTCTTTGAAAAGTACTTAGCATCAAAAGGACACGGTAATTTTGAAATGTTAGATTGGATTTACATTGATGGAGACCATTCATATGAACAGTGCAAGAAAGATTTAAATAACGCTTTACAAATAGTAAAACCTGGAGGTTTAATTATTGGTGATGATTATGGTTGGCCTGATGCAAAATGGGAAAAACCTGGTGTGACTAAGGCAGTTAATGAATTTGTTTTGCAAACTGACTTTGGTATGAATCGAAAAGGTATGACACAATATGTTATAAAAGTAGAAGCATGAAATTAAAATTATTGATACTTGATGTTGATGGTGTTCTAACCGACGGCACAAAAGTTTATGATATAGATCACAGACCAATTTACAAAAAATTTATGTGCAAAGACTTCACTGCAATAAAAAGGTTTAGCGCAGCTGGTGTAAAAGTTATTATGATAAGTGGAGATAATTATAATAAAACTATGGCAGAAAAAAGAAATATTGATTTTTATTGCACAAGAGATAAACAAGATGGATTAGATAAATCACTTTGGCTTAATGAATTTAAAAATAAGTATGAAGTAGAATACAATGAGATGTTGTTTGTAGGCGATGATTACTTTGATTATCAAATGTTTCAAAAATTATTATACACCGCATGTCCAAGTGATTCACCTTTGACTATAAGAGATGCAGCGTTTATAAAATTAAAAAGAAAAGGTGGTGAAGGTTGTATAGTGGAACTTTATGATGTCTGCCAGACGCTAAATTATATAAGTGGAACAACGATAGATAAAGTTATTGAACTTGACAAACTGGAGCAATCGACCGCAGAAATGAGGTAATATAATGTATGAATATGATTTAGCAGTTTATGGTCATATTACAGTTGATAGAATAATTAGGAATTTTAAAGAAGAAATTTCGTTAGGCGCTATTGCAAACTTCTGGAATGCATTAAACGTTATTGATACTAACGTTAAATATAAGTTATCGCCATGTGCAGTTGGTGAGGCTGTAGTTTTAATTAACGAAACATCTTCACAAAGATTTGGTAGAGGCAACTTAAATTTAAAAACCACAAAACCACAAATCATTAATGCTCATTGGCATCATATTTTATATCTTAATAAACTAAAAGATACTTCATTCATAAAAAATTTAAATGGAAAAATATCTGCTGATGTTACTGCAGGTAAAATGGATATTATAAATGAAATAAAGTACATTGACTACTTGTTCATATCTGAAGAAGATTTATTTATGGATGTAAAAGAACTTGCAAAATTAACTAGAGGCCATGTGATTCTTCATTATCCATCAGGAAGTATGTGCACCGATGGAGAGAAACAATACTCATTTACAACTGAAGTTAAGAATAATATAAATGTGTTAGGAGCTGGCGATGCCTTTGCGGCATGTTTTATTTCAAACATGTTAAATGTGGACGATATTGAAAAATCGCTAGAGAATGCTCATCAACAAACTTTAAAGGTACTAACTTATGAAAACTAATTTATTATTACCGATTGCTGGTAATGGACAAAGATTCATAGATGCAGGATATTCTGTACCAAAACCTTTGATAGAGATTAATGGAAAAACAATATTAGATCGATCTCTTGAATCTGTCAAAACTGATAATTGTAATTTAATCTTTATTATTAGAGAAGACCACTGTAAAGAACATAATTTAAATTTAGTTCTAAGAAGTAAATATAAAGACTGTAAAATAATTATTATTCCAGGGCTTACTGATGGCGCACTTTCAACCTGCTTACTTGCAAAAGAACATATTGATAATAATGAACCACTTATTATTTTTACTCCTGATTGTTACTTTGAACCACAAATAGATCCAAATAAAATCGATGAAGAATTTGATGGAATGGTATGTGTGTTTGAATCAAATAGTCCAGCTCATAGTTATGTACTTCTTGATAAAGAATATGTCTCTGAAATTGCAGAAAAAAAAGTTATAAGCAACTTAGCAATTGGTGGATTATATTATTGGAAAAAAGGTAGTAACTTTGTTAAGTATGGAATTGAAATGATTGAAAGAAATGAAAGAGTGAATGGTGAATTTTATATAGCTCCAGTGTTTAACAAGTTAATACAAAAAGGTGGTCATATTGGAATTGATAGAAATATAAGACATGACATTATGGGAACGCCTGAAGATTTGGAGAAACTTAAATGAAACTAGCTATTTGCTTTTCTGGAATCGTAAGAGGACAAGTAGAGAGAAATATTGAACATGTAAAAAATGCAATGCCTGAGGCTGATTTATTTTATGCAACTTGGGAAGAACAGCAGAATGACATGTCAAAAAAACTAAACTGCGTTACGTATCCAGAGCCAGTTTTAAAATATAATTCATGGACAGAATGTGTGGAAGATAATCCACATCACAAATTTAAACAATATAAGATTGGAATACAAAAAAAGTCAGAATCTGTCTACACAGTAGAATCTTTAAATCATTCAACTAAACAAATACTAGCACACGCTTATCAAGTTAGAGATTTGCCAGAAGAATATGATATGGTAGTTAGAATAAGATGGGATACTGTTTGTGGTTCAAGAATTAAATTTGATAAATATGTTGATCAGTCATACAATGAACAAATAGCTATTGGTTTTTCAATCAGAGGTGGTCGTTATACTAAAATGAATGCATTTTACGATATTCCACATAAATTTACTACAATCGATACTCATCTATCAGTAAGCCGTGATTGGAGTTGGTGGCTAAACGATAACTTAATAATACATCCAAGAAAAAAATTTGATCCAGAAAAAGTTTTTCAATACGACGCAGAAAAAAGATTGTGGCCAGCTGAGTATGGTTGGTACCAAATGTTAAGTGAAAATAATGACCATCATTGTGTATACGGTGGTGCTGCTATTGAAAGATTTGTTAGAGATGCTATATAATCTTTTAACAAAATATAAGTCAAATAGAGTTAAGTTTGCAAATTATTATGAGAAAGAATTTTATTCAAAAAGATTTAGCCCGATGTCGTTACTACAAGTTGGTATCGATAATAGCATTCCAGTATGGAATAAATATTTAAATAATTGTAATATATACTGTATTGATTCATTTGAAAATAAACAACCTAAAGATTTTAGTTTTTTAGAAGATAAAAAAATTTATTGGTCAAGGTGTAATATTGATGATAAGAAATCAATAGAAAATTTAATGATTGAGATATGGAAAAATCCAAGATTTGATATAATAATAGATAATACAAGAAGTTTTGATAAATTAAGAAAATACTGCATAGGCAGTTATTACTCAGAGGTTAAAAATGAAGTGTTTTGCCATAGTTGTTAAAGATAACAAACTTTCTGAATCAGGTTTTTCTGAACTTAAAGAAAGTTATGATAAGTATGGACATGAAGAAGGCATTGAAAAGTTTAATGCTATCGAACTGAATAAAGTAGATAATTATGCGTCAGCTAATGATTTGACTTGGAATTATCCATGGGAAGGTTCAATGATTGATATAGAAACAGGCCTTACAAAAAGCGCTTATCAAACTGCAGATAAAAGACGTAGGATATCTTGTTTCTTAGGTCATTGGTACTTATGGCAAAAATGTTTAAAACTTAATGAAACAATTTTAATTTTAGAGCATGATGCTAAATTTATTAAAAAATTGCCAAGTGATAGAACATTTAAAAATTGTGATTATGATATCATTGGTATAAATGATCCGTCGATGGCTACAAGAAAGTCAAAAGATTATCACGATGCAATAATTTCGAAAACAGATTTTTTTCAACCGGTGCCGACGATTGACGAAGTTCATATTCCACAAGGTTTGGCTGGCAACTCTGCATATGTTATTAAACCTGCAGGTGCTGCAAGAATGATAGACTTGTCACAAAGATATGGTATGTGGCCAAATGATGCATTAATGTGCAGACAACTGGTACCAAATCTTGGTGTAACAAGAAACTTTTACACAAGAATACAAGGATTGAGGTCAACAACAACGCTATGAAAATGTTTGTAATTACAATGACTGATAATGAAAGATCGGTACAGGTCGCTGAAAGGTGTATAAAAAGTGGAATAAAGTTTGATGCTTATATAAAAAAACATAAGGCATACACACCGCAAAATTGTAACGTATATGAAGAGCTTAAAAAATTAAAATACAGTGAAAAGGGTTTTATAGAAAAATATAGCAGACCAGAAAATTGTATCGCAGGATTTTTAAGTCACCATAGTCTTTGGAAAAAATGTATTAGATTAAAAGAGCCGATAGTTATATTTGAGCATGATGCTGTTTTAGTTGGAGAAATACCACAATTACAAATGTTTGACATCTTAAGTTTAGGTAAACCATCATACGGTAAATTTAACACACCTAAATTTATTGGTTATGGTCAACTTGTTTCTAAACCATATTTCCCTGGTGCGCATGCTTATAGAATTACACCGAAGGGTGCACAAGAATTAATTGATGAATCTTTATACTCAGCTGGACCTACAGACATCTTTATACATAGTTCTAAGTTTACATTAGGCGAATATTATCCATGGCCAGTTGAAGCGAGGGATAGTTTTACAACCATACAAAGAAAAGAAGGTTGTTGGGCAAAACATAATTATGGTGAAACGTATGAAATTATATGATGAAGCTTACGTAACAGGTTGTGATAATACTCACGAATGGATGTTACCGTGGTTTATAAAAAACTTTAAAAAATATAATAAGAAACCTCTCATCTTTGCAAACTTTGGAATCACAGATTTAAGTTTACAAATAGTAAGAGAAAATGTGCATGCTGTAATGGATCTAACAAAAGCAGAAGAAAAAGGCTGGTTTAAAAAACCACTATCAATGCTAAAAAGTCCTGCAAAGAAAACAGTATGGGTTGACACAGACTGTGAAATAAAACAAAATACAGATGATATCTTTAATCTTATAGAACCAGAAAAATTGCTGATGGCAAGAGACGAACCTTGGACTTGGAGACGTGGTCACCTTTGGCATAATTCTGGTGTGGTTGGATTTCAAGATAAACCTGTAATTTTATATCAATGGGTTAAGGCTGTTAAAGAAAATCCAGAAGACGGAGATCAAGAAGTTTTAGACAAAATATTATCGCCTATTACAAAAATTAAGTATATTGCCGATTTGCCAAATTCGTATAACGTTCTAAGAATACAATTAGAAAAAGATGGTTATGGTGGAGAAGTAAAAATAGCACATTGGACCGGACAAAGAGGTAAGATAAAGATAGCGGAGATGGTATGAAAATAGTTCATGTAATTGGAAACGGTGATCAAGCTAGCTTATATCATCATGAAAAAAGAGTAGGAATGAAACTAACATGTAATATTCCGCCATGGCCTGTACCAGGTGCATATGGTACAGTAATGGTAGATTTTAAAATGATGAGAGCTTTAAGTGAAGGGTCTCTTACTATACCCGGTGATTGGATTCTTGGTATGAGACCAAAAATTTGGATGGATCAAAAGCCAGGTTTTTATCTTAAATTTTCAAGTCAAGTTAAAGAATTTTACACTACATTACCTAAATATGTTGCAAACTATACTGACTTTAATTGCGGTCATATGGCTGTGCATTATGCAGCGAATAAAATTAAAGCTGATGAGGTTCATATGTATGGATTTGATTCTAATTTTGATTTTAACATGAGAAGTTGTTCTGATTTCTATCTTAATTCAGACAGAGGCAATCTGAACACAAACAGACTTGCCACTAACTGGCGTCCAGTTTGGTCAAACATGTTTAAAGAATTTCCAAATACTAAATTTATAATGCATCACATACACGATGCAATAAAGTTTCCCGTTACAGATAACGTATCTATTAGAACGTATGAAGGTAAAGCAAAAATGAATTAATTTTTTTAAAAAAAAAGTAAAAAAAAGGTGTACAAAGCCTTTTTTTTATGGTATAATATTACTATAAAATAAAAAATTAAGGAGTTGATTTTATGAAACATTTAAAAAAATTAATATCAGAAACAGTTAAGAATTCAAAGTCTAAGTGGGCCATTGAGGAAGATATGGCTGATATGTATAAGCAAGACGCAAAAGACTTTAAGTCTATCTTAAATTTCTTCAAGGACGGTAATATCTCCGGTGCTAAAAAGTTAATTAAGTATATGGACACTCTTCCAAGAGAAGGTGCCATTATCGCTATCGGTTACGATTTAGGTAATGACTGGGTAGCTGAACACCTTGGTTGGGAGATTCAATAATGGCAAAAGTTAAAAGTTTAATGATGGACTTACAAGAAGAGTTTTATGACAAAGCTTTAATTCTTATCAAAGATAGTGATTCAGCATGGGAAGCTCAGCAAAAGGTTGAAAAGCTTAGAAAAGTTGAGTACAACTGGCTCGATCAATTTGCAATCGCTGAAGAAACAGAGAATGCTTGGTATGTCAGTTAATCCACAAAATAATAGCATCGGTTTAATTATCGGTGCTATAGGCTTTCTTGGTTTAAGTTTTTGTAGTCCACCAGCACCTGCATCAGAACCAATAAAAAGTATGCACGAACAAATCATCTGTTTAGCAGATAACATTTATTGGGAAGCACGCAATCAACCAGTGAAAGGTATGTGGGCTGTTGCTTTAGTTACAGATAACAGAGTTGAGGATTCAAGGTTTCCAAATAGTCATTGTGAAGTTATCAAACAAGGTCCGACTAGTAAATGGTGGTTTAAAAAACATGGCAAGATTGTACCTATAAGACATAGGTGTCAGTTTAGCTGGTACTGTGATGGTAAGAGCGATGAGATACCGTTATACGATATCGATGTCTATCAGATAGCTTTAGCAATTGCACAAAAGGTTTTCTTTGGTTCTTATAACGATGATATAACAAAAGGTGCAACGCATTATCATGCTGATTATGTTTTTCCAGCATGGCGTAAACAAAAAACAAAAACGTTAGTAGTGGCTAATCATATATTCTACAGATGGGAAAAATAATGAGAGAATTTATATATGATAGTTGGAATGGAATAATGAATGCTGATATAAATCCTTTAAAACATATACCTGACACAAATACACGGCACATGGTCTTGCAAGTTTTGGCTTGGATGTGGTGCATTGTTTTTTCAATGTATATAGGTAGCATTTTTGTTATGGGCGTAACAATGATAGCACACGTTATATTTTTAGCAGCCATAGTAATTACAGTGGCAACATTTGAAACAGCAAAAAATAATCCAAAAGCATTTAAATTAAGATTAGAACATAAGACTAATGGTTATCATACACCAAGTAGAACAAGGTATATGTATTATGGTGGTAAAAGAATCGAATTAGATAAGAATGATCCTGGAGGTGAGCATGAGTGATGCATCTGAAGTAATTAAAGGTTATCGTAGCGTTATTAAAAAAGACTTCGATATACTAGAAAAAAAGTTAGATAATATAGAAGCAAAAGTAGATAAGCTAAGTGCAAAGTTCGATAAACATATCGACTTTATTGATGATACATATGAAGGATTGAAGAATCCAATTAAGATGGCAACGAGGTTTTTTAAAAAATGAGTATAG
>CEWK01118484.1_pt1 | contig 25990 bp, 30 predicted proteins | sample 531431 | NCBI WGS metagenome assembly CEWK01 (sample SAMEA2623059, study PRJEB7988) | marine metagenome | isolation source: saline water (ENVO:00002010), including
CCGTCCGCACCATCAGCGCCGTCTGCCCCAGCGGGCCCCTGCAAGCCTTGTTCACCACTGAGGCTTATTTCCTCCCAGACTCCTTCCATGCAGGCGACAAAGCCAGAATCATTTCCGATGAAGTAGAGCTTTCCGGAGTGCTCGTCTGTGCAATCGGGAAGATCAGAGATGCCAGCAGTGTAGTAGACCCCCCACTCGCTGAGATCTCCGGTATTGTCTGGCTGTTGAGGAACCTCCGTTCCCTCTTCAGTACCCATGCATCCGGTCAGGGCCAGGGAGAGTAGAGTCACTGTAATGGCAACAGATCTTGATTTAAGCTTCAGATTGTTCATGAATACACGACACTGAAAGCCTACTTAATACAATGTCAGATTCCACACTTAGCTCTGAAACCATGGATAGTTATCAATAACCGGCCTACTTAATTGCAGGCTGTGAGACTCACAGATAGGTCAGTCGCAGTCATACGGAAGATGCGGACGATCGAGGAACTGGATCATTTCGATCTGGACTCACTGGGAGACATTCCGCTCGGCACGCTCAGGAGACATGCCACCAGACTCCATGCAGTATGTAGGTACAGGAGGGGTGTCAGGAAGAAGGATGGGGTGACCCCCTCTGATGTCAGGTGCATAGACATCCACCCCTACGCCTTAACCGATGTGTGGTCTAGGTACGCTGACTTCTTGCTCTACCACGAGTACCTCCACGCTCTCGGCATCTACGATCACGGAAGGGAGTTTAGGGAGCTTGAGTCCCTTTGGCCCGATACCGAGGCCAGGTCGATGGGCGAGTTGTTCGGCATTCACCTCCGCGAGAGGTCTGCCAAATGGCAGTGGGTGTGCCCGTCCTGCGGGAACAAGTACCCCAGGACCAGAAGGGGGAACGGCCGATATAGGTGCAGGGATTGTAAGGTGGTGCTCGAGGATCATAAGAACACTTAACTCGAATCATTCCTCCACGGCCCCCTCAATGCGAAAGGCAGTCACATTAATCTGGAAATCCTCGTCCATCCAATCATGGAAAGACCGGGGTCCGCGTTTGTGAAGCTCTCCTCATCAGCCCTTTTTGTGCCGTTGCTACTGCTTTCTGGGTGCATGGGACTAGCCAGTGACGACTCCTCAGGCTTCGATCTCAATGTCGAGGCAGATTCCCAGTACGGGATGATTCTGACTTCATACGAAGATGGTATTCAGAGGAGCAACTCGTTCCCGGTAATCACCTTCGACTTCTCGGATTCAGCCAACTACGGGCATGGGTCCTCCTTTGGGATAGTGCTGGAGGACGGTAGGGAGCCTATTGTCACTGACTCAGTCGATGCTACGGAGATAACCGTCGAGTTCACTGTTCACGGATTCTACAGCATCACGGCCTTCGGAATCGACCAGGACGGTAACAGACTCGATCAAGTGATCGAGGTAATGATAGAGCAGCACATCGACTGGTACGAGAACGACACTGGGACCCCAGAGGAGTTCGTCTTTGACTCAACTCCTGGCAATAAAGCCCCCATACCCTCTCACTTCCTACTGAACTCCACGGTCCAGAACCCCAGCGTCATAGACTTTGATGGCAGGGATGTGGATGTCAGATGGGACGTAGTCAACCAAGAGGGTGTATGTCAGACTGCGGGAGAGAACATCGGGAACGGGGATACAGGTTTCTGGAGGACCCTTCACTTCGGACCACTGTCCGTCCACGAGATTCACTTGATAATAGAGGACGGCCAAGACAGGGTAAACGTACATCACAGTCTTCGGATAATGTATTCAGGGTCAGATTAATTTGCCACCGCCTTCTCAAGATATCATGAGGAGAACCTGCTCGATACTCCTTGTAGTGATTTTATTTTCCTCAACCTTAACAGGTTGCACTGGTATACAGGAAGATGTTGAACGTGCCTCTGATGAGGAGGCCAGTATCGACCTGGTTATCCCTGATCCTGATACTTACCAGTGTTTTGAGTTTGAGGGATGGGAACGATGTTGGCTGACGTATTTCCCTGAAAACCTCAATTTATCCGCTAAATCACCGATAATTTTCGAGCTACATGGATGGGCCTCATCGTCTTTCGAGATGAGAAACTACACCAGCATTACATCATTGGCTGATCAGGTAGGTGCAATAGTGGTCCACCCAGAGGGGCTCGCTATTCCGAACAGCGGCGCATTCGGTGAAAACCAAGAATCATGGAATGCAGGGGTTTGCTGTGGGGACGCCAAGGCTCAAGAGATAAATGATGCTGGATTCCTAATTGAGCTCATAGAGAACGTCACTACAGTTTACCCAGTAGATGAAAATAGAGTTTACTTCACTGGTTGGTCCAACGGATGTCAAATGTCACAACGAATGGCATTGGAAGCCAGCCACCTGATAGCCGCGGTAGCTTGTACATCTGGGTATCTAGGCTTCACAGACAACTCCGCATATTCCCCTATCCCAGTAATGGAGATGCACGGTTTCCTTGATGAGATTGCGCAATACTCCAATTCAGGAAGATTGTCATTGTTTGAGGAAGATGCCAGGACCATAGAGGCAGTCCAGAACGGAGCTCATGAGAATCTCTACGATTGGGCCAACTACAATGACTGTGAGGGATTTTTGCCTGATTCAAACCAGCCGGGAGCAGTATACAGCATCCAGGGTTTCACGTCATGTGAGAATGGCACTGAGGTCGTGCTGTTCACTTCTCACAGTGGGGGGCACAATCTCTATGTGAATGACATATGCAATGGCGTACCATATGATTTCGTTTGGACCTGTACAGGTAATCAAGGCCTTTACGACACTCATCAGATAATGTGGGACTTCATGAGCAGATTCTCCAAAGAGGTTAACGAGGTCGATGCATAATGCCAAACATCCAGGTCAATGGACACAGTTTCCACTACCTTGAGATCGAAGGAGAACTGCCAACTGTTCTGATGCTCTGTAGTACCGGTCTTGACTCCAGGCAATGGAGAGAAATGCTACCTCTGATCGAGGGCAGGAGGATCTTATGCCCCCACTACTTGTGCTACCCCAAGTCCGGAAATTGGAAGGGCGAAGGGGACATAGACTCGTGGACGGACTACCTCGCAGCAGAGAGTTTACTGCTGAAGGAGGATGGACAAGTCGATATTCTCGGCCACTCATATGGAGGCTTCATCGGACTGATGCTAGCTGTCAACCACCCTGAGAAGATTAGGAGGATGGCGTTCCATGAGCCAACTGTCTGGGGATGCCTCCAGCACACGGAAAGGGAGGACCTCAAGAACGAGTTCGGGGAGGTGGTCGAGACATTCTTCACAGAGGGATTAGATCCAGAGGACTTCCTGAGAGATTTCGTCGACTACTGGAACGTACCAGGTGCGTGGGACTCCATGTTGGATATCCGTAAGGACATGTGGAGAGAGCTTCAGCCGAAGATACTCAGTGAGGTCAGAATGCTTTGCTACGACAAGACCCCTCCGTCGTTCTACGCTGTAATCAAAAACCCGATCCTAATCACCCTCAGCGATGAAACGCCGCCACATCAGTTCGAGGCCTGCTCCCTTCTTTCTAGAGTACTTCCAGACGCCAGGGTTGAGTATGTTCCCGGTGGGCACATGGGTGTTATCACAAAGTCTTCCGAGGTAATGCCTCACCTGGCCGAGTGGCTCAACAGCTAGGGTATCAGGCGCCCTTCCATTCCGCCTGCTACTTCGATGACCTGACCGGTGATGTGGCCTGAAATGCTGTCGGACGAGAGCATAACAACCATACTGGCGACGTCTTCGGGGGTTGCGAGCTTCTTGAGCGACATAGTCGCAGTGGCTATTTCTACCATCTCATCATCAACGCCCTGCTCCAACTTTTTCGGTGTTACAGTCCACCCTGGAGCGACAGAATTCACCCTCACTCCTCCCAGACCCGATACATCATTCTTGAGGGACATCAGGAGGCCCGACGTGATGGCTCCCTTGGCCGCCGCATAGTCGGAGTGCCCAGACTCCCCATAGATACCTGCAGTCGACCCCACCATTACCATCGATCCAGCTTTCGCCTTGGAGGCGTGAGCCAGGAATGAGCGCGCGGTGTTCACAGTCACTCCGAGGTTAGACGCCATGGTCTCTGACCACCTGAATGGATCGATCTCCCAGAGGGGCTTGGAGACTGGGGGGTAGCTACCTGCGTTAGCTATGCAAACGTCCAGCGAGCCAAGCTCAGAGATCACTTCCGAGATCAACCTGGTTGCTTCCATCGGGTCTCTTAGATCAGCGCCCATAGCCACTGTCCCAAGCTCCTCGGCCAGCTCTATCGCTGACTCCTCGGACTCGTGGTAGTGAACGACTACCCTAGCTCCCTCGGTGGAGAATGCTCTGCAAATGGACTGGCCGATGCCACCAGCCCCTCCAGTGACGAGAACCACCTTGCCGGCTAATCCCGTTTCCATGACCGACGGACGCGGTCATGCTACTTATCTGGTGCTAAAACGAAATCAACTATCCGAGATCCTGAGGAACATTCCTCTGGAGTTTGGAACAGTAGGCTTGAATCCCCATCTCTCATAGAAACCGTCGACATCAGCCATGAGATTGATGTACGAGAGAGGAGATGCCTCCTTGAGGATATAGTCCATCAGGGAATGCATTATCATGGTCCCGCCCCCTTTCCCCTGCCACTTCTCGTCAACAGCCATATCACAGATGTGGAAGACCGTTCCCCCGTCTCCAACCACTCGGCCCATTCCTACTGCCTCTCCAGACTCGCTCACTCTCAGAATGACAGAGAAGAGCTCTGAACCAAGTCCCTTGGTCGCACCTTGAATCGTTCTAGCCCTCATTCCAGCCTTTTCGCGTAGCTGTAGGTAGGTATCAACGTCGGGAACTCCCGCTTCAATCGAAAACAGTGAATCACTTCCTACCGAACTTCTTCTTCCTTTGCCCACCGGACTTCTGTCTGAAGGACTTCCTCTGAGCCCTCTTCTGACGATTGCCCTTGGAGGGAGAGGATGGCTCCTTACTACCTTCCTGTTTCGACTTAATCATCTGTTCCCGCATCACAGCTCCGATCACTCTTAGTATCCCCTCTTTACTTGATTCACCAGTGGCTTCCATAGCGTCACTGGAGGATAGTATCAGCCTCCCCTCCCTAGCGAATGGCCTCGAAGGATGACTCGCCTCGGGCTGTTTCTTCGTCTTTCTGATTCCAGCCTTGTTTGCAGCCCAAGCCACAGCATCTAAAGTGGGCTGTGGAATACTCGACCCCCTGCTGACCCTACGTCCAGCGGATCTAGGGAGTCTGGAATCGAAGTAACCGGTCCATACGGTGATCTTGCTGGGGTCCCCGGCCATTCTATCATGCCTCTCTCAGGGGTCGTGTGACTTGAGGGCTTCGTGCACTCAGTCCTCTAGGAGGATTCCTGATGCGACTCCATGCATACCCGGCCTGCTGGTGATTTTCACCTTGCCCATGCTGGTATCCACTATCGAGCCCTTGGTTACGATGTTCCTCCTGATGAAGTTCGGGTCCGCGTCATTTGCGATTACACTGTTGATAGTGGCCTTGACGGTTGTGCCTTCCTTGGGAATATTCACGTTGACGGTGTTAGCTGAAAGTAACCTTGTGGTTTGGGAGCCAGCGTTCTTCCTGTACATCTTCCTATCGTCCTTTTCGCCGATGTAAGCGTACTGCGCTTCGCTGGAAACCTCGGTTCTCCTCTTTCCTCTGTATCGGTTGGGGCGCTTCAAGCGTCCACCAGAGGGCTTGCGTCGAGAGATGCCGTGCCACTTCGCCATGCGTCCCGCCGACTGACCTCCCTTATTTCAATCGATTGGAGGTGATAAATTGTCTCAAAGCCAGCATTACGTTATTGGAGTACGTCCCTCAGGCTGGTCCATGAGTGAGGCACGGGTCAGGAAGAGGAAGCCTGTGAGGCATAAACAGATGCGCGATGTCGAGAGACAACTCACCGAGTCTATGGGGCTGGAGGTAGATATGTCGTCGGCTTTCATTGAGCTAGCGCACTTCGAGGGGAATGACATCCTAATCCTAGATAGGAATATAGTGGCAATGAACATGGAAATACACGATTCAAGGAGTTGGGTCCCAACAGTGAGAGGAATTATGTTTTGGAAGCCAGAGAGGAGCTGGGCTGCTGTAGACAAGGGAGCCATACCTTTCCTGATGAACGGCGCCGATTGTATGGGGGCCGGGATTCACATAGCCGACCCTTCAATAGAGCCTGGAGGATTCGTTTGGATTAGGGATCAAGAATCAGGAGCCCCACTGGCGTCCGGAATAGCGCTGGTAGATGGAGAAGAAATGATGGAGATGATGAAGGGAAAGGCCATCTCTACAGTCCATTGGATTGGAGACGAACTGTGGAATATCGAGACTTGAGCCCCCATCTTTGATGAAGGGGCGCGTGTACGCAATCGCATGCGGAGCACTTCCCTGATGCTCGTGCTCCTCTTGCTTATGCCTGCTCTCACAGCGGTTGCGGACGGGGGCGTCAATGAGCAGACCTCATTGGAGGGGACGCCCATCTCATCAGTTGAAAGCCACTCTGAGGCATCTGCAGGAGAGCCTTTCGACATCTCTGTAACCATCACTCAGGAGGCAAGTGAGAATATCACCTCCGTAAACTGGATAACCCAGATATGCATCAATTCTGGAGTCTGCTACCCGCCAGAGGCGCAATCATTGACCTCAGATGACGGACTCCTATGGACCGGGCAAGTCATTCCGGTTGAGACAGTTACATACGTCAACTGGAAGTTTGTGTTGCACCATGAAGACGAATCAGAGACGACTATTCCCGAGAGTGGCTTTGGTTGGAAGGTATGGTCAGATTGCTGGTGGGACAATGGATCGTGGGGTGGAGTGTCGACGTCCTGCCAGGATGAAGAAGAGGGTCTTCCCGGTCCAGTAGCCCCTCTGGCAGCCCTATCTCTGGTAATGGCAGCCTTGATGGCTAGACGCGACTGAGACCCACCATGTCCGAAGCTGGGGAGGAGTCGAGCTTCATCACTCTAGAGTTTACAGAGCTTCCCCTTGCAGAGATGTCCAGACGAGCGGATGAGTTCTATGAGATGATGGATAAAAGGCGTACTACCAGGCACTTCTCTGACAGGGAGGTACCGAGGAAGCTCATCGAGAGAGCCATACAGACTGCAGGCACGTCACCATCGGGCGCCCACCTACAACCATGGACATTCGTAGCAGTCTCAAACCCCGCGATTAAGAGGGGCATCAGAAAAGCGGCAGAGAAAGAGGAGATGAAGACTTATTCGGAGAGGATGCCAGAGTCATGGGCCGAGGTCCTAAGGCCATTGGGTACCGATCATATCAAGGAACATCTCACAGAAGCTCCATGGGTGGTTGTCCTGTTCAGACATAGCAAGAGAGTCAGGGACAACGGTGAATGGGCTCCTACCTACTACTCACAAGAGTCATGCGGAATTGCAGCAGGACTCTTCATCTCTGCAGTTCACAACATGGGTCTTGTTACGCTAACACACACCCCGTCTCCAATGGGTTTTCTCAGGGAGATACTTCAGAGGCCAGACCATGAGCATGCCATGCTGGTTCTTCCAGTGGGCTTTCCAGCCGAAAAAGCCAGCGTGCCAAACCTGCATCGTAAAACTCTCCAAGACATCTCGGAGTTCTTGGAATGAACTCTGGCTATAAACCATCAAGAGAGGCTCTTGAGGAACCCATCCCATGACTAACTGGATCAGGGAAATGACAGACATAGGAATGACACGAATCATAACGGACGCTAGTTGTGAGTACCAGTCGATTGACGATGTTGGAGGTGACTCCAAGCCTCTTCTCATTAACACTTCTGACAACACCTTGCTCGAAATCAACGAGAATATCGATGAATTGGTTTGTGTATTAGACTCCACTTTTGAGTTCCATAACTGATCAGGAATCCCCGGGAGGGGCCATGAAGATCAGGGCTATCCCTGAGCCTACGATTAGCAACCCACCCAGCCAATCTGATGCTCCGAGGGTCTCGTTGAAAAGTGTGAAACCGTAGAAAGTAGCTACAATCACAGTGAGGTAGGAGAAGGCACTAACCCAAGCGGCATTGGCTCTATGGTAGGCCATGGTTATGCCTACCTGACCACCTCCCGCACCGATTCCTATGCCGATGAGAGCGGCGACAGTCTTCCACTCCAGTCCCGCCACGTCAGGAAGCGCTTGGAAGGTGCTTCCCACCACTGAGAAAGCTGCAAACCAGAACACTACGGAGGAAGCGGAGTCTGTATTCCTGAGCTCCCTGACATACATGTACGCCATGGCGGCAAAGAATCCTGATCCCAGTGCCAGAAGAGCGTCCGAGTCAATACTGGAGAGATCAGGCGAGACGATCAGTACAATTCCGGCGAAAGCGCTACCGACAAGGAGGGCCACCATGGGCTCTACCCTCTCCCTAATGACTCTACCAGATAGAAGTGCCACGAAAAGAGGAGCAGTATACTGAAGCGTCACTGCCTGGCCTATTGGGATTCTTCCTAGTGCAGTGAAGTAGAGTATCATCGCGGTCAATCCAACAACGCATCTCAGTAGCATCTTCCGCTTGTCACTAACCTTCAGAGACAGCCCTCTACTGGCAGCAAAAATAGCCACGGCTAATGCGATAACCGCTGACCTGACCATTATTATCATCCATACGTCTGCATGGAAGGCAGTCCATTTTACCAATGCATTCATCGTTCCGAAGCATACACTGCCGAAGATCATCCACAGCACCGCAATTCTCGGTGAGTCAGCGGGGGCGATGTAGGGAGACCCCCGTTCCCTCAAATTACTCATCTTTTCAGACCCCAGCGCCTCTCCAAGACCGAAACGACATCTCTGTAATCTTGCCCTCCTGCACTGTTTGGCTGGTGCAGGTGTATGGGTATTCCATGACTAGGGGCCTCGGCTAGCCTGATGTTTCTCCTTATCGCTGGCTCCACCACCAGTCTCGGGAAGGCCTCACGAAGCTCCGAGGCGACCTGATGATTCAGTGTGGTGGGTGCATGCATTGTCATAAGCACCCCATCAACTCCAAGAGTCGGATTGAGAAGCGCCCTAACTTCTCTTATGGTTCCGGATAGCAAGGCCAGTCCTTCCAGAGCAAAGTACTCAGTTTGTACGGGAACCACTACACCATCGCTTGCCACCAGTGCATTTACCGAAACTATCCCCAAGGAAGGTGGCGTATCGATTAGTATCAGATCGTAGTGAGGTAACAAGGGTGCCAACGCCTCGTCCAACCTACGCTCTCTGCCTAGCTGTCTCAGCATCTCCTGCTCCAAGCCAATAAGGGTCTTATCGCCCACTATCATGTGAACATTATCAACAGCAGTGGCGTGCCTCGCATTTATGGCCGTCTCCGGATTGAGAATTAGATCCCTGGTCGTGGTTCTGACCCTGCTCTTATCGACACCAAGACCAGTGGCGCAGTTACCTTGTGAGTCGGCATCCACCACGAGTATTTTGTAGCCTCTAAGGCCAAGTTGAGAAGCCACGTTGATCACTGTGGTAGTCTTGCCTACCCCGCCCTTCTGATTGATTACAGTCACTACTCTCCCTCTTCCCTCTGGAGTGGGTATCGAGGGTGGTAGCTCCATGGGTCCGGATGCTTTCTCGGTCTCCACCCTCTCTACAGAATCTAGTATGGGCGAACCAACAACCTCATCCGTCTCCGTGAACTCTGCATCCACTATCAAAGGGGCTTCTTTCGCGTCTGGAAGCACGCCCCGTTCATCGGTCATGAGCGCCCACGGCGCTCAGAAGACCATTCAACGTACCGCTGAAAAATAAGCCATCAAACCGATTCTGAGATCAGTCAGAAGAGCTCGAAGTCAGGACCCAACCAGCCATTCTGGATGTCTCGGCATCCATTCCAAATCTCAGCGAGTGTTCGATTCCACTATTATCGGTCCAAGATCTCTGCCCAAGCAGGGCCACTCTTCCATCCGCAATCCCTCCCGGGAGGGAGGAAAGGAGGTCATCCTCTGGTATGGTGACTAAGTAACCGAGCTCAACATCTGTAAACCATGTTCCCTGAGATCCTTCAATCATGGAATTCAGTTCCGAGTACCTCAGGTCATCGAGGAGCCTTCCTTCCAGAAGCGACATGGTGAGAGTATCAGGAACCGATTCCCTGTCCCAAGATGCAGTTCCCGAGCTGTACTGACTATCTTCGATTAGATCACACGATTCACCTGACTGCCTCACAGTGGTCCATCCTGAGGCATCATTTTCCATAACCCAAGACATATTCCACTCTGGAGATCTGGTGGGTTGTGACCAATACGCCTGCCAGATGTAGCCAGTGGACTCCAGAGCATTTGCTACACCGCTACTGGGATGGTTCTCTAAGGTGCATTGTACAGCTTCTTCAAGATTGAAATCCCTGCTTTGAGACTCATCGGGCATTGCTGATATCCACTGTCTCTGGGATGAGCTACTAGGCTTGTCCTGACCGGGCCCAGGTCTACTCTCATATGTCGAATACCACTCAATGTCTTTGCTACCAGATGAGCTAGTCAATTCTGACATCGTCATCGTAATTTCTATCCTCCCTTCAGGTAATGACATTGCCGCTGTTCCGGCAATCAATCCGCAGTTACCCGTCTCAAGACTCTTGTCCAACCGTAGATCAACCGTCTGTTGAACCGGCCAAGGACTACCACTCTTAACTAAGAGATCGAGTCTGGCATGACCTAGGCAGTCTTGTATATCCTGATTCCACATCTCTATTTCGTAAACGTAACCAAAATCATCGGTCCTCTTTTCCGAACCGACCGTCCACCTCCACTCTGAGTTCCAATTTTCGTCATCAGTCCAGCTACTCCCCTCCGTGAGAACCATGTCTCCGAAAACCTCGTGCAGTTCTAACGGGGTAAGAGGTAGTAGGAGAGGAGATATTCCGCTAATTCCTGAGAGCTCCTCAAGATCGTAAATTATCGCATTTGCAGTTGATTTTTGCTGATTGTTATCCGTGAAGTCAACATTTAGATTTGATCTAATGACCTTTTTCGATGTAATCTCTGCCCATTTCTTTGACGTTACATCTGCAGTGTTATCGGGTAGACTTACCCTACCTCCACATTCGCCACTACTAGTTACTCTCCTGAAGGTAAGGTCCATATCTAGGTCATAATCTAATGTATGCTCCGCAGTCAAGTGATCCCTGCCATAGGCATCAGGGGATGAAACAGCTCCGACGAAGGAAAGGTCCACCGCATTTTGAATATCTGAAAGTGAACCTTTCCTCATTACTGAGGAACCAGATCCCGACACGATATCAACAGAGATCTCATCACAAATTTCATCCAAGGCACTAGGCGAGGCAGCATCCCTAACCAGAGAGATCATTTCGTCACCCTCTATGCTGATCATACCGTTATCTATTGTGAAGGTCATCTCGTCTCCATACTTGAGCTGCCTGGCTTGGAAAGAAGAATCAGCCCCAAGTATGTAGAATGCTCCTCCTCCCGCAATCATTACAGCCACAATAACAGCTGAAATCGGTTTCCAGTTCTCGAATAGAGAATCAAACGAAGGGAGTACAATGACCATCGAAGAGCTATCCTGATCGTTTTTAGTAGGAATGTCTGCCTGATCCCTCTCGGGGATTTTCCAGGTATCTTCATCGTCAGACTTAGTGTTAGCAGGTTCCTCAACGATATCTGCCACCATAATTTCATCTTTTTCGACAGCGGGCTTCTCTTGGCCCCGACCATCACCTCTTTCCAACCACTCTTTACCGTAGTGAGCCCACTGTTCCAAGGTCCAACCCTCAGGAAGCCCTTCCTTCGGGATTTTCGGAGCATCCTCTGGAAGAGCCGCACTCGGGTAAATAGGCCCCTCCACACTAACTTCAACATCTTCAGCTTCCTCAACATCCCCCTTGCCCTCAAATTTAGCGAGAAGACGATCTACAGCATCTCCCACCTCTGTTTCAGGACTATCTTTCACGATATCTCGGGATATATCAGAACCAACCACCACGGCATCCTTAGGTTCATATTGAGCTAGTATCCTATCGATGAGCTCAGCCTTCTTGCCAGATACCATGAGTCCTAGCTCACCACATATATTCCTGAGTTCGTCTACCTTCATCGCCGAGAGCTCGTTGTGAGTCGGCGCATCGCTCCCAGACATCCTTATCGTACTCCAGCTGACTGCCGGGCCTTTCAATTCCTTCGCCAATATGAACACTAATTACATCGCTATGGGTAGTTATGAGGAATACCGCAAGACAATATACTCAAGAAGTCCTCTCTGGGCGCGAGAATCATGAGGCCCCGCCTAATCATACTGTCCAGGGCACCTAGTCTGTACAGTACAAGGAGGATTTTGGAGGAAGCGGAGGCGGTCGGATGGGACGTTCAGATAATTGACCCACTGAAACTTGATGTTGAAGTGGGGGACAATGGAGTCGAGATATCTCACAAGGGCTACGCTGTAGGCTGTGAGGCTGTGATCCCTAGAATTGGCCATTCCATCACCAGGAAAGGAGTCCAGCGTGTCAGGGCATTTCAGAGGATGGGAGTAATCGTACTGAACGAGGGCGATGGGATCGAGAGTAGCAGAGACAAACTCAGGGCATCCCAGATGATGAACGAGGGAGGTATCCCGATTCCGATTACTGCATCTGTTGCTACCTGGCAAGGTACCAGGAGGGCTATCGCTAGAGTCGGTGGTGCACCCTGTGTCATCAAGACCCATGAGGGAACCCACGGTTCAGGGGTCTTCTTAGCACATACTGAACAACAGGCAAAGCAGTTGGTTTATCAGATGCTTGAGAGAGGACTAACGCCATTGGTTCAGGAATATATCAGGGAATCCCATGGACAGGATATTCGCGCCTTCGTTGTTGGGGGAAAGGTTGTTGCATCCATGAGGAGGAAAGCTAAGGGAAGTGAGTTCAGGTCAAATTTCCACTTGGGTGGAGAGGTCGAGCGTTTAGAAATATCAGAAAAGTATGCGGAGATAGCTTGCAGAGCTGCCGATATCATGGGTCTTGAAATAGCTGGCGTAGATATGCTAGAGTCAGATAGAGGACCACTCGTCCTTGAGATAAACTCGAGCCCCGGTCTCGAGGGGATTGAGGCCGCTTCAGGGGTCAACGTTGCCAGTAGGATAATTGCCAACGTAGTCAGACTCCACGATTCTGTGAAACAGACTCGCAACAGTCAGGAAAACCATGGCTCTGAAAAGAGCAATGAAGGAGCAAGAGGAAAGGTTTGACGGCGCGTATCAAGACGTCCTGAAATGCCATCTTCGAAGAGGAGGTTCAGAGAAGCATTCAATACCTCGGTAGCCGGCATGAGTACGTCCAAAGGGACAGGGATGCACTACCGCTTGCGGTTGGAGGCGAGAACATGGATTACCGTGAGGAGGAGAGAAAGGAGCGAAATATTCTATCGATATCTGATAGAAACTCTGGCCTACCAATAAGGCTCCAAAGACTTTCAGCACTTCCTTGGTACGACTGTTGGGTACAGCAACTGAGAATAGAGAAGAAGAGCAAGCACACCATTAGAGCATACACACTGTCCGCCAAGACGTTCAGTCAAACCAGCCTTCCCGGTGAGGATGAGAGATGTTGGGACGATCTTTCTCAGATTTCTGTGAGTGAATTCCACCAGAGGGCGAATCCAGATAGGGGCAGGATGGATGCCTGGATGAACACCTTGGGGGGCCTAAGCCCCTCGTCACTTAATGCTAGGATAGCGGCCGCCTCACATCTTCTCAGGTGGCTGGGTCATGGAGTTCCTGATTGGATTCAGAGACCTTCCAAGAGGAAGTCATTGCCTCGGACCTTGGGGAGGTCGGAGCTTTCCCGCCTCAGAGACGCATCCAACAACTCGGAAGATCCTCTGTCCTCGCCGATTGTCACCATATTACTTGATACTGGACTTAGGGTTTCCGAACTCTGCAGTCTAGACTTAGAGGACATTGATTTAGATGACTTATCTGCATTGGTTATCGGAGGGAAGGGGGAGAAAGACCGTACAGTTTTGTTCACGTCTGCTACAGTTAAGGCCGTTGAATCATGGCTACCTATCAGGAAATCGAGAGCTAGACTCACAGGTACTGGTGATGAGGAGAGGGCATTGCTACTGTCTAGTAGAGGCAGGAGGATGAACCCTCGGTCAGTTCAGAAACTAATCGATAGGTTAGCTGATGACTCTGACATTCCCCGTTCCAGATTGAGCCCACATACACTCAGGCACACATTTGCAACTGGATTACTAGAGAGAGGGGCTGACTTGGTTACCATTCAGAGATTACTAGGCCACTCTAGTATAGCTACAACTAGAGTTTATCTGGAAATCGGAGACCAAACTCTCAGAGAAATCTATCACAGAGCTCAGAGAACCCCTCCAATCGCTCCCTCTCCACTAAAGAGCGATAACCCAGACGTGGAAACTGAGAATGAATACCAAGTAACGACTCAAGTAGAGTGATATCATTTCTTGGCCGGGTTTTTTTTGTTAGTTCTTTTATCCATCGAATCTGGCCCCTTCCACTCTCTATCTGCTCCTGCCTCATTACCTTGATGTCCGGGTATGGGGCAGTACTTTCCAGACCTGCATCGGCTGCAGTTATCCCGAGGAGGGTGATCCACAACCTTCTGAAGACGACCATACTTCCTACGTGGCACAAATCTCCTGATATCAGGAGGGACTTAGCAATTACTAGGACAGCAACCTTGAACCTTAGCCTACTCGCCACAATCCGTGAGCCCCAAGCTAGTATCATTTCCAGACGCTTCTGCGTCAGTCTTGTTCGCGCAGGTCTTGGATGGCGATCCTCGAATGAAGATTGACGGTGAAGGGTATCTTAGGGCAGAATCTTGGCCTGGGGACGGAAGATCAGTATTTCTGGGGGATGTCGCCAAAGCAGTGTTAAGATTCCTAGGCCCTCATGATCCGCCACAGTTCTCGTCCGAGCCGGGATATGACGAGCAAAGGTGGGAACTAACTTCCTCATCCGGAGATGTCTCTGTAAAGATAACCAGTGACTCATATTGGGGATTCGGAATAATCGCCAAATGCTTTTACAATAAAATTGAGATACACGGCCCCCTTTCATTGAGGGCCAGATGCATTCATGATGTCGTGGCTTCTTTAGGAAGGAATCCATGGGAGCCGTTCTGGCTTAGTAGGTTCGAGAGAGTCACTGGTGTAAAATCTGAGGAACACAACAGAGATTGGGTTAGCCTGGTAAGATGGGCCTCAGATGATATGAGGTCACAGATTGGAGAGCTGGAGGAAAGAGTAGCCCAACTCTCCTCAAAGGGGGATAGAGAATCTCTGGCCCGAGCAAAAATGGCCCTCGAAGAAGCCACAGCGGCACTGGTGGATAGAAACGCACCAGCAGTAGAAAGGGCATTGGGACGAGCCAATAGCGCTCTGATTGAGGCTGACCCTAGTACAGAGGTCCTATCATCGGAGTATGCTTCAATCGAAGTAAAATTACAAAATGAAGACGACAGTATACCGTTCGTTGATCTATCCGAGGAATAGTCCTACAGTCCTATTGTTTCGCCCAGCCATGACAGGACGTTGTGGTTTGCGAGATAAATTGTAATTGAAAAGACAAAGCATGCCACGTAAATCATAGTTTTAGAAATCTGTATCGCGTCCTCGGACTCCTCATCGAAGTATCGAATCAAACCAGCAGCTTGCTGGATTCCACTGCCTTTCTTCTCCTTCGCCATTGAACCGCCGGACCTCCCTACAGTATTTCAAGGCCGCTAAGGCCCTAATCAAGGCTCCAACGTCTCGATGAGAACACATCCGCCATCTAGCTCAACAATCTTCGAAGCCGCGCTAACTGCAGTTTCCAAGCCAGCAGTCATCAGAATTTCTCTTCTCGCTCCGACATCACTCTGGAAAATTAGTCTGTGACTAAGCATCTCTAGTACCTCATGATCTACGATTTGCCAAACCCAATCTTCTCCCTCAATGGTAACTAACGCTTCGACAGGGGTCAGAGGCCCCTGATCCAAGCCATTTGACTGAGCCCTCTCGACCAGCTCAACCAGCTTTCTGGTTGATTTGCTTTGATCCAAACTCATTCGTTCGCCAGCATTTCTAGAAATTCTTCTCCTTAGTGTCCTCATAGCATCCCATCTGCGACAGCGCCGCAATCCCCGAGCTCCTCATCTGATGTTTAACCGTTTACGGAATTCATGCCTCCCAACGAACGTTTCAGAAGACTAGAAGATTTGCCAATAGATACGAGCCATTGATTCGATAACGCCCTGTCGCATGTCCGTGGAGGACTCTCAGAAGACATGGTCGGAGCTTGCATCATCTAGCCTTTTACTCAAGGCTGTAGCCAGTTGGAGAGTAGATCCACAAGAATGGCTAGAGAGCGCATTTGACAGACTTCCTGAGACAGTTAGAGTCAATCCTCTGAGGCAGGACAGTGAATGGGTCGAGCAATGGCTGAAAAGTGTAGGCGCTGATAGGATTGGATGGTTCAAAGGTCCTGGAAGTGCATGGGAGATGCCATTCGCTAGAGGTTCCGCTGAAGGAGAGGTTCGGGAGCTCCTGAAGTCTCTGCACGAGACTGGAAGAATCACACGACAGGAGGTAGTCTCGATGATTCCTGTTCTAGCAATGGACATTAGCCCAGGTGAGACAGTTCTGGACATGTGTGCATCCCCTGGTTCCAAGACAACTCAGATTGCAGAATGTCTAGGCGACAGAGGTATCGTTTTTGCCAATGAGATTTCTAATTCCAGAGCCAATACATTAGTGTCAAACGTTCAGAGACATGCGTCCAGGTCTACCATAGTGATCAATCATGATGGAAGACATATCCCTAAGGTCCCAATGGAGGGATTTGACAAGATACTAGTTGATGTCCCATGTACGGGATCCGCGACAACAAGGAAGAATCCAGAGGTTTGGGGAAAGTGGAGCCCCAAGGGAGGTAGGTCATTACATGATTTGCAGATCAACCTACTTAGGAAGGCAGTAAGCCTTGTCAGGCCAGGCGGAGTTATTGTCTACTCCACCTGTTCCCTGGATCCTATCGAGAATGAGGCAGTAGTGGCCGAGATAATGAGAACTGAGAAGAACTTAGAGCTCCTGCAGGTATCGGAAATACTTCCCAATCTACCAGGAAGAGGTGGATTCTCATCATGGCCAGATATCGATGATGATGCTATGCCTTCAGATAGCTTGGATCTGAAGAAGTCAATGGCTTCACCAGTAGAGGACGAGATTTCTGAATCCTTGAAGAAATGCATGAGAATTTGGCATGACGATATAGGGGGCAGTGGATTCTTCGTATCAGTAATAAAAAATTCAGGTAATCTGCCAATCATGACTCAAAAGCCCGAGTTTTACAAATCTCCCGAGGAAGTCAAGCCCGACATCCAGAGTTCTCCCCGACCAATCAGTCGGCAAATTTTGAACAGCCTCAATGATAGATGGGGTAACATGCCCGACAACCTTTGGATGAGGGGAAAAAAGATTCTATGGGCAAACTCCCAGGCCGAGGAGATATGGTCCTCTGAAAGAAGGGTAAGAAACGGGAGGACTTCTATCCCAGGAAAGAGATGGAGGCCACTCAATGTACTCCATCTTGGCCGAGAGATAGCTAGAGTCAGAAAGGGACAGCCAGAAAGGATTTCTGGAAAAGCTACCCTTGAACTCTCGTCACTTATTAGTAAGGGAATCACAGAAGTCACCGAGGATACGATTGACTCCATACTACATTCCCAATCACTGGAATTGGAGGAAACCGGTATTTCAGAGAATATCAGAGGAGGGCATATTATCATGTCAGATACAGAGGCGGTACCTGTGTGGGTAGGCGGGAAGGTAACAATAATGCTCAATGAAAAAGAGATATTAATCAAGAAGAAACAGAGAAATCTAGAAATCCTCAGTGAAGATAAATCTTGAACATGTGACTGATATTTCTCAATTCTAAATCACATATGTTCATTAGCCTGCCGCCGTCAAAAACTCCGCGGTGACTACATGATAGACGAGACAGATCGAAAAATTATCCATGTCCTACAGAAGAATGGCAGAGCCTCCCTCAGGAAGATATCAGAGGAAGTCGGCGTAGCTTTGGGAACTGTAAGTAACAGGGTAAACAGAATGGAGAATACTGGGATAATTACCGGATATTCGGTTAGACTGGATCCTGAAAAGGTCGGCTGGAGCTTGAACGTAGTCATAGGTCTGAGGATAGAGAAAGGGAGGCTAATCGAGATACAAGAGAAGATTTCCAGAGACTACAGGGTATGTGGCGTGTATGATGTCACAGGAGACTATGACTCCATGGTCATTGCCAGGGCTAAGGACAGGGAGGACTTGGATGATCTCATCAAGAATGTAATGTCTGTTGATGGTATCGAGAGGTCACTGACACAGTTAGTTCTAAACACTGTCAAAGAGACAACCACCGTAGCGCCAGAGTAGCCTAAGAATCACTCATCTGAGATAATATGGATGCGATATGGGGACGTAGCGATTCAACAGTCCTGCCTTCGGGCTTCATAGTTTTCATCAATTCTATTCTGAGCTCCTCATCTATCTTGACATCCATAGACTCCATGCGTTCCCTAATTGATTTCTGAAGCCTCCCACCAGTCCTGTCCCAGTCCATAAGAAGAATTAGTGACCCTCTGCCATCCTCTTGGTTTCTGATTCCATAGGTACTATGAAGATAGGCAACTAACTTGGAGATTGGCCACCCTCTGTTCACCTTCTCGATCAATCCGATGAATCCCAGCTCTCTCAGAGTTCGTACGTCATTAATTCCTTCCACTACCACAGGGCAGTTGCTTCCACCCATTTCGATTGGAGCATTTCTCCGGATGGAAATCTGAATTACTTTCGAGGCCTTTCGGAATCTGGAAACTCTGTCATGAGGGCCCCGGCTTTTTTCATTGCCGCCAGAGCCGTTATGGTTCATCATAGCTCGATACGGGCGATTTTTCTTTGTAGTTATCCCATTCAACTGGTTCAAATATTCAGGCAGGCCATCCGTATCCCTTATGAGGGGAATTCACACCCGTAGGTACGGGTAGTGTCTTGACCATCCAGAGCACACTTTTTCAGGGCCTTTTTGACTACTACATTGTGATATCATTTTTTGTGTCTGTTTTTACATTCACCTGGCTGTATCACCACTCCTTCTGGTATCGTTCTGAAGATGCTGATGGCTATAAGAATCCAGACGAGATAGCTGTGGGTGTTTTCCCCAAACACAATGACGATATGAGGCTCGAAGTAGCATGGACTATCGCACCTTTCATCCTCATAGTGTGGTTAACGTATGTCTCATGGGTTCCTCTGGACGCGGTGTGGTCAGAGACAGGTGAGGATGGGTACCATGGTGTGGAATGTGAGGAAGGACAATCTTCCAATAACCAACTCGATGATTACGGCATAGTTACCTCTGAGTGCTACCATGTAATCGAGATCACTGCTAAGCAGTGGGTCTGGGCCTTTGACTGCCTCGACTTGTCAACTGAGATATGCGACACAGGTAGCGACAATATCGAAGTTTACGGAACTGTTCCTCTACTTTCACTGAAGACTGGTGAGACGTATCTGGCCAACATGAGATCAGAAGATGTCACGCACGCTCCATGGTTCCTTGGAATGGGAGTAAAGGAAGATACATTGTATGGAGCCCAAATAGGGCCATCTGAATACAACTGGCCTACAACAGTTTGGTTACCGATAAGTAGCGTTGTAGACGATCAGATAATTCTCTGCACTGAATACTGTGGGGATGCTCACTCTGTCATGGCAGGAAAACTGGTAGTCCATCAATAGTAGGTGACTTAATGAATAAGAAGTCAATGAGAACTCTACTAGTCCTGTCAGCTATCGCTATGGCGTTGATAGTCTCGCCTGCGGCAGTATCATACCCAACAGGTATTCAGGGCGTCAAGGACTCCGGGTGTAACTGTCACGGGGCGACTACTAGCTCTGAGGTTGTCCCTTCAATTACCGGACTCCCAGACCAGTACAACTACTCCGAATCATATGAAATCGTAGTATCTTTTGTCGGAGGGCCAGCTAGCCCCACTAATTCCAATCAAGGAGGATTTAACCTCTGGGTCAGCGACGGAGAGCTCTTACCCTCAGACGCTACTGTCCAATCATACAATCCAAACGAGGTTAGCCATACTGAAGCAGGTAACGATCAGACATCCTGGACTCTGACATGGACCTCGCCCTCTTCTGACAGGAATGTGGAGTTCATCCTCCATACCAACTCCGTTAATGGAAACGCAGATGGTGCCAATGGAGGGAGCTCCGGAGATATGTGGAACAAGCTTACAGCCAAGGTATCTCCACCGGTACTGGTTCTCGAAGAGGCGGATCCATTCGTTGTATTGTCAACCTTAATTCTTGTTTCTGCCATCCTCTTAGCATTCACACTGGCTTACGTTTTCTACAGGACAAATCCAGAGTCCTTCACATGGGATTACTTCGCGCCATGGATAGCAGATTGGCTCACTACAACTGATCACAAGAAAGTAGGCACTCTGTATTTTGTTGCTGGCCTTTTCTTCCTTGGAGTGGGGGGAATTATGGCTATGATGATAAGAATACAGTTAGCTGTACCAGGTAATGACTTCCTGACTCAAGACCAGTATAACCAGTTCTTCACACTTCATGGTACGACCATGATATTCTTAGCTGCGATGCCATTGATTAATGGATTTGCCAACTGGATGGTACCTCTTCAGATCGGTGCTCCCGACCTGGCTCTTCCTAGGCTGAATGCAATGTCATTCTGGCTCCAACCAGTCGGCGCACTTCTGATATTCACTGGTGTATTTTCTGGCCAAGGAGCCGATACTGGATGGACCGGATACGCGCCTTATGTAGTCAGCGAAACTGCCCACATGGGAACCACTATGTGGGTAGCCGGTCAGATTATGTTGGTAGCCTCTTCAACCTTGACAGGAATAAACTTCCTCACAACAATAGCTGTCATGAGAGCCCCAGGAATGGGATGGCTACAGATGCCATTATTCACATGGTCAATATTAGTTGCGAATTTAATGCTCTTCTTATCCATTCCAGCTTTCGGAATTGGACTAATACAAGTATACCTGGACAGGGTCATTGGCACAGCTTTCTATGATGTCTCGGCTGGAGGAGACCCCCTTCTCTGGAGCCATCTTTTCTGGTACTTCGGACACCCAGAAGTCTACGTGGTCATAGTGCCTGCCTTTGGAGTGATTTCAGAGGTAATAGCCACTAGTGCTAGGAGATCTATTTTCGGATACCGCTCAATGGTGTATGCAATGGCAGGAATTGGGGTTGTCTCGTTCATCGTGTATGGGCATCACATGTTCACCAGCGGAATGAGCCCGACTCTAAGATTCGTCACTATGCTGACTACAATGCTTGTCGCTGTGCCCACTGGGATTAAGATATTCAACTGGCTCAAGACTATGCACGGGGGCTCGTTGGTCTACAGGACGCACACGCTCTGGACGCTTGGCTTCCTTGTAACATTCACGCTGGGGGGAATTTCAGGCATGTTCTTCCCATCCATAGCCATGGACCTCCATCTGCATGAGTCATACTTCGTGGTTGCTCACTTCCACTACGTTCTAGTCGGTGGAACAGTCTTCGGTTTCTACGCTGCTATCTACTACTGGTTCCCCAAGATGTCCGGCAGGATGCTGGATGAGAAACTTGGAGTTCTCCACTTCTTGGTTGGCTTCATCTCCTACAACGCTCTATTCTGGCCCATGCACAGACTAGGAGTATGGGGTATGGCTCGAAGGCATCATACCTATTTTGTTACAACGGAAGAGGCAATGGGGGCACTGCCCATAGAGGCAGCAGGGTGGAACATGTTCATATCCGTATCAGCATTTATTTTCTTCTTTTCCAACCTCATAATGGTGGCCAATATGATCAAGACCCTCATTAGAGGAGAAAAGGCACCTCCAGATCCATGGGGAGGATGGTCCTTCGAGTGGATGACTGAATCACCTCCACCTACTCCAAGCTTTGATCCACATAACCTACCGGTACTTACTGATGCAAACGAACACATCGCCAATGAGCCGGGAACACTCAGCAAATTATTCAACAGACTAATGGTCAGTGAGGAAGACACAGATGAGGTGACACATTGAGCGTTCACGATGACCACCACCCTAGTGCATGGGGTCCACATGATTGGAGTCACGGTGCTCCCCACAACTCATGGTCTCCCTTCATCATGAGTGTCGGAATAGGAATTTTCCTTTTCTCCGTAGCAGGAGTCTACAGATGGGGTGAAATGATAGATGCTGGTTCCATAGCGTTAGTATTCGCGGGTCTCGCGATAGTCATGTTCGGCCTGGCAGTATTCTGGCGTCAAGATATATCATTCGATGGGGCCTACGAGCCCAAGGCAACTGGAACCCCATTCAGAGGTATTGATATCAGGAAGGTATCAGTATGGATTTTCTTAATGTCTGAGATGATGGTATTCACCTCACTCTTCAGTACATACATGAGATACAGATTCGGAATAGAGTCATGCGAGTCAGTTTTCGAGTCAGGTCAGTGGGTGGAGGGGACATCAGTCACATGCTTCGAACCGGCAGGGCACCTCATTGCATCATCCTGGTTCCATATAGCCCCAGGTGCGATAAACACATTCGCCCTCATCGTTTCCTCATTCACCGTGGTTCAGGCATTGAGGTATGCCAAGAAGGTGGATCTAGACCACAAGGTCAGGACGAAGCTAGTCACTAGATATCTAGGAGCCACAACAGTTCTTGCCATACTCTTCCTGACACTAAAGATGATTGAGTGGTTCATAGGATTCCCCCTTCCAGAATTCCTTGCAGAGTACAACCATGGAGACACCACAATCAAATCCCTGTATGCTGAAGGATACCTAATTAATGCCGATAGTTACCAGCACCATTACTACGATACTGCATACTTGGCCGATCATGGACATGGGATTTCCCATGATACTGAGCTCTACGCCATGATGGAATCAGGAACTCATTCTGGAGGGCAGATGATGGCCAATATCAGAGTTAGCGCATCCACATTCTATGTTACGACAGGTACTCATGGGGTCCACGTACTTGGTGGGATAATCGGACTAATGTACATGACATTCAAGGCCAGCAGAGGGGGATACACCCCTGAGAATGCTGTCTCAATAGAGTATTTCGGACTTTACTGGCACTTCGTTGACCTGATATGGGTCATCGTCTTCCCATTCTTCTATCTGTACTGAGGTGATAAATTGGCGCATTATACTATACTTGGAAAAGACCCATACTGGATGAACTTCATTGGTTTGATGGTATTGACCCTAATTGAAGTGGTTGCCGTCGGCTTCCATCTCCCAGATGAGAGAATTTTCATCTTCAGCAACTACACTCTGATGATACTAACTGTCGTGGCTATTCCCAAATTCATCATGATAGCGCTGATATTCATGCACTTATACGGAGAGGAGGACTCAGGTATTCTCACAGTGACAGCATTATTCCCATCATTCTTCATCATCATAATGATCCTATTCATTGGTTTGACTCATCCCGAGGCAACAACCGGACTCCCAGCATGGTGCAGACCTGGGACCTACTGATGGAAAGGTTTCATGGCCAGTACCCATTCGCATACTCGCTGCAGACGTCGCTTAGCCTGGTATAGCGCCGGATTTGAAATCCGGTGTCCTTGTGACTCGGGAGTTCAAATCTCTCCGTCTGCGCCATCAATTATTCTGTGTTAGGTGGACTATCTCCACCACGCACTTTCAATACATTCGAATGAAAGTCAAATTTTACAGGAGTGGTCATGGATATCTCCCCATCAAGGCTGATATAGAGAGGAGGGTCATGCCCTCGTTCGAGTGTCGGCTCCCCATCCTCATCGAGTGCCCTTATCTCGAAGGTCTTGCATGGTTCCATGGTTATCTTTCCCCATTTCCCTACATGCTTGCCCTTCTCCAATGGCCCCATGACAAACAACATCTGTACCTTCGAAAGACCGAATCCTAGGACAATTCTCGAACTATCACCGAAGGGATGCATCCCTGGAGCCACCCTATATCCTCCTCCAAAGGTCTCAGCTTGCATCATAGCGAAAAGCCCTGTTAGGTCCACCTTTCTACCAGGGCCATCATCAACCCTAATCCATGCCATCTGACTCTTCCAGCCTAATATCGCTTTGATTGCCAGGGCGGTGTATTTTTTCTGACCGCTTATCCAAGAGAATTTACCCTCGTCCTTCATCCTGTTGATGGAAGAAGTTACTCCCCCATCACACTCAAGAAAGCTCCAGCGAACAAGATTCTCCTCTCTGGATGGCTCCCCCGTAACTGGATAGTGCTTTGGTGAGGGTATTCCGGGATATTCCGGAGCTTTAAGCCCCTCAACTCTAATTCCCCCAACGTTGTAATCTACCCCCTGCTTCAGTATTGAAACGGCACCATCTATGTCATTGAGAGGTATTCCAATAGATCTAGCAAAATCATCTCCATTTCCCATTGGTATTACTCCAAGCCTCATATCGGAACCACGAATGCCATTAGCTACCTCATGAACAGTTCCATCGCCTCCTACTGCTACCACTAAATCGTAGTCACTACCCCTCAAATCACTTGAAATCTCGATTGCGTGGCCTTTTCCGGCTGTCATGAAGACATCAAAATCTATTCCCGAGGAATATAGGGACTCTTCCACCTTGTGAAAAATCCTACCTAGCTTACCGTCTCGAGCATTTGGATTGACAATACACGCCACTCGTGTCACATACTAGCGAGCACTAGCATAGGACTTCAATACTGCCGAAGCAAGATATGATAGCGTAGGTAGTATCGCGATTATACATAAATGAGCCAAGATGAACAATTCATGCGACTAGCTCTTGAGCTAGGATCGAGAGGCGGACATAAGGTGTTACCTAACCCACAAGTCGGGTGTGTATTAGTTAGAGATGGCAAAGTAATAGCCGAGGGATGGCATGATCACATCGGTGGGCTACATGCTGAGCAGATGGCTATTGCTGATGCCGAATCAAGAGGGGTTCCTACTCAGGGATCCACTGCATTCGTCACTCTCGAGCCATGCAATCACTTCGGCAGGACCCCTCCGTGTACAGAGGCCCTACTATGGGCTGGAATAGAGAGGGTAGTAATTGGATCAATGGACCCAAATCCAACTGTGAGGGGCAATGGAGCAGATTCGCTTGAGGATAATGGAGTAGAAGTCATCACTGGGGTTCTGGAATCAGAGTGTAACCGTCAAATGAGGCCTTTCATGCATTGGTGCCAGAATAGGAGGCCATTCGTGACACTCAAAGCAGCCCTCGACTCCAATGGTTTCACGGACCGTGAAATTGACCTAGATCCGATACGATTCTCCTCAGACGAATCACTCAGACTCGTCCACAAACTTAGAGCTGAATCGATGGCAATTCTAGTAGGAGTCAACACAGTAATCAGAGACAATCCATCTCTCACTGTTAGAGGGATAGACATCGGTCCAAGAGAACAACCATTGAGAGTAATCGTAGATCCAAACTGCAAAGTCAAAGGAGATTACAAGGTATTGTCTGATGAACAGGCGAAAACTCTCCTTATTCATATCTCAGAACCGGACTTGGATGATGACTCCAAACTGGTTGAGAGAATCGTATTATCAGATTCAGAAGGTGATATAGCTATATCCAGAATTCTTGATATGTTAGGCGATAGAGGAATTCAGACTCTTTTGGTGGAGGGGGGATCAGATACCTGGAATAGATTCGTCGAATCAGGACTCGTAGATATGGCGCATATATGCAGGTCACAAATAGAATTAGATGGAGCTAGATTTCCATTTGATGAAAACACACTTCGTAAATGTGGCCTCACAAAAAAACGGACCTTTGACTCTGGAGGAGACCTAATCACCCATTGGGAAAAGTAATGGTGGGCGATACAGGATTCGAACCCGTGTCCTAGCGTCCGAAGCGCCAGATGATATCCAGACTACACCAATCGCCCA
>CEWK01012372.1_pt1 | contig 25514 bp, 26 predicted proteins | sample 531431 | NCBI WGS metagenome assembly CEWK01 (sample SAMEA2623059, study PRJEB7988) | marine metagenome | isolation source: saline water (ENVO:00002010), including
AGATGGAATTGCAAAAGAAGGTCTTCTTGGATCTGGAACAATGCCATGTGTTTTTGCAGAGGCCGGAATGGAACATGCTAAAGAATATGGGACAACTTTTGAGCAATTTGCAAAAATTTCTGTAAAAAATCATCATCATTCGACTATGAATCCTAAGGCTATGTATCAAATTGAAACGCCTTTAGATGAAGTAATGAATGCGGAAATGATTTCATACCCAAACACAAAACTAATGTGCTCGGTAAATGTTGATGGTTCTGCTGCGGCAGTATTAGTCTCTGAAAAAAAAGCAAAAGAATTAGGCATGTCCAGAGCAGTAAAAGTAAAAGCATCAGCTATGGCAAGTGATCCTTTTACAGACAGAGATTTGGTTATGCCAGATGTGAATGCTTGTACAAGACTGGCTGCTAAAGATGCTTATGAACAGGCAGGTTTAGGCCCAGAAGACGTAAATCTTGTTGAATTACATGATTGTTTTGCTACCGCTGAAATGCTGCATTACGAGAATCTCGGTCTTTGTAAGGATGGAGATGCTGGTCGAATGATTGATGAAGGTCACGTTGAGCTAGGAGGTAAAGTGCCAGTGAATGTTTCAGGCGGCCTTCTCTCCAAAGGACATCCACTTGGCGCTACTGGTATTGCTAATATATATGAGATTTGTACTCATCTTAGGGGAGAAGCTGGGAAAAGACAGGTCGAAGGTGCGAGAATTGGAATGACTCATGTAATTGGACTTGGCACGGCTTGTGGTATACATATTCTTGAAAAAACGTCTTAATTGATTTTAGGGATCGTTGGAGATACTCATAATAATCTAAAGAATATCTCTAAGATTTGTGAAATTTTTAATGAAAAAAAAGTGAATCTTGTCATTCACACAGGTGACATAACACTTCCAAAGTCACTTGAGGCTTTCAAGAATTTGAACTCTAAAATCATTGGAGTATTCGGCAACAACGATATTGAAGAAAAAGAAGATTTATTGAAAATTTGTGAAAGATTTAAGTTTTCTTTTAACAATGAACCTTATTTCATAAGACTAGAAAATAAAAATATAGGAATTGTCCATCATCCTGAGTTAATAAATGAAGATTTACTCAATAAATCGGACATAATTTTCCATGGTCATACTCACAGATACAGAGCAGAAATGCTCAAAGAAACTCTTATATTTAATCCAGGGGAATGTGCTGGATTTATGGAAGGAAAAAATCAAGTAGGTATTTTAGATTTAAAAAATCTAGATCCAAAGGTGATTAAATTTTAAAGAATCTACTTCAAATAACTTCAAATATTTATTTCTTGAAAATTTTATTTTTAAGAAATAAATATATCAAAGTCAAAATTATTCCTATAAATAGAAATAATAAAATAGGTCGAACTAGTCTCAAATAACCATTGCTTTCGACAATTGTATTTTCTAAAAAGAAAATTGTAATTACAGGAGCTAATTCTTGACTTCCGGGGCTTACAAACCAAATGCTGGACGTCACTACAAAAAACAATAAAGCAACTGTAAAACTCAAGAATTTGGAAATAAAAATCTTATATAGACTATAAGATATCAAGAGAGATAAAAAAAAATAAGCTAACCAAAAAATTAACATTTTTCTAAGGTCCTTATCAAATCATCAGTAAGCCATTCATTTTTTAAAATATTATGAGCATTGCTTCTTAAACTTCCATCATCATAAATTTTCAGGATTTTTTTAAAATATTTATCTTTAAAAATAAAAGATGGTGGAATATTTTTGATCATAGCGGTGTTTTCTCGCCACATGAATAAATCCTTCTCTATTTTTCTATTGAATTTTAATTTTTTTAATCTTGGAATATGTAGTTCTTGAGACCCTAAAGAGACTTCTTTGTTTGTTAATTTTTTTACATTTAATAATGAACCCTCATCCTCAAGAATCCTTTTTTGTTTTTTATATATTCTTATTAAAAACCTAACGTCATTAGCCGCATAATTTATTTGTCTTTTAGTAAAAGGTCTTTTCAACCAATTCGAATTGGTTTCTGACTTATCTATCCGCAATTTTAAGTATTTTAAAACTAGTTTTGCATAACTTTTTGATTGTTCGTTGGAAAGACATCTTTCTGCAATTTGAACATCAAAGCAGTTCGTAAACTTTAAGTTGGTCGAACAAGTCAACACGGTAACATCACTTCTTATGGCGTGAAAAATTTTAATAATTCCTTTATTTTCGAAAATAAAATTTAATTTAGAAAGAGAATTTACTTTCAAACAATCTATTAAAAAAATTTTTCTGTTTGTTGAAATCTGCATCAAAGAAAGCTTTGGGTAATAAGTATTCCGCCAATCGAATTCAGTATCAATTGCAATGAGTTTTTCTAAAGATAATTTTCTCAATGCTTCATCTAGCTCAGATTCAGAATCTATAAAGATTATAGGATTTTTTTTTAAAAGAAAATTTCTAATTTTATTTAACAAAATTTTTTTTTAAATATCTTAAAACTTCTTTTTTTGAATTTTTATCTTTAAAAGAAAAAGCTAAATTTCCAATTAAATATCCTAGTTTATCTCCACAATCATAAAAATTACCCTCAAGAAGACATCCATTCAAAATCTTTGAAGACTTTATAAAATTTGAGATTGCGCCAGTTAATTGTATTTCTCCCGAAGAATCAGGTTTTTCTTTGGCAAGAAAACTGAATATTTCATTTTCAAAGATATATCTGCCAACTACAAAAAGCTTTGAGGGAGCTTGTTTTGGAGAGGGTTTTTCAACTATGTCGCCTAAAGGAAAAAAACAATTTTTTTTACTTTTATTAATTAACTTTGCAATCCCATATTTTTGAACTTCAGATTTTTTTACTTTTCCAAGAAGTATCGATGATTTTCCTGTCTGATCAAAATTTTCTTTCATTAAAGCTAAATTATTTTCACTGTAATTAGATTCTAAAATCATGTCTGGAAGCATCACCGCAAATGGTTCTTCGGCTATTAAGGATCTTGCACAAAGAACAGCGTGGCCAAGTCCTTTCGGTTTTTTTTGTATAACACTTACTATCTTTGTTCCGATCTTAGAAATGTTTTTTAATTCTTTCAGAAGAGATGTTTGTATTTTTGCTTCTAAAATGAGTTCCAATTCAGAGTTTTTTTTAAAATGATCTTCAATAGGTGCTTTATTCTGGTGGGTAACAAATATTATTTCTGAAAAACCTGCATCTACAGCTTCTTGGACAATATATTGGATTATTGGTTTGCCAGCTAAAGGAAGCATTTCTTTTGGAATTGATTTTGTAGCAGGAAGCATTCTTATCCCTAGTCCAGCTACAGGAATAACAACTTTTCTTAACTTTTTCATCTTAAATTAAATTGAATTATAAATCATTAGCCTGCTAATGCTTGGTTTTAAAAATTTCTTATAGGAAGATCTTTGAGCCACTTTTCGTGTAATTTATTTTTTGGAAATATAATAACTAAGGCTGTTAAAAAAATTAATTTAAAGTCTAACGCTAAGGATAAATTATCTTGGTACCACATTTCTAGCTCTCCCTTATAAGGAGCAATTACTTTTTTATAATATTCCAAGTAGTTTTCATTATCTAACGATGACATTATAGATTCTTCATCTCTAAATGCGATAGATCCAATTCCAGTAAGACCTGGTTTTACATCATATATTTTGTTGATAATTGGTTCTGGATATAATCTCCAATCTTGTTCTAAGACGGGTCTTGGCCCAACTAAGGCTAAGTCACCTATAATTATGTTATAAATTTGGGGTAACTCATTAATTTTGGTTTTTCTAATATATTTACCAAATTTGGTAACCCGGAAATCATTTTGAAGGGTTATGCTCCCAGTTCCCATATTTAAAGAATTCTTGAGCATGGATGCAAACTTCCATATTTTAAATTTTGAGTTTTTGTACCCAATTCTTTCTTGAGAATAAAAAATTTCTCCCTCGCCAGAAAACCTAAGAATGACAGCTACTATTAAAAATAACGGCAATAATGTAAAAAAAGCAATGATAGCTATAAAAATATCTAAAAAGCGTTTTAAAAAATTATAAGTGCTACATTTTTTGGTCAAGATTTTTTCCTCTTTCTAAATGAATGAAATCCGGCACGTATTTTTTTAATACTTTTATAACCGATGACTTGTTGGTGCTATTTTCTTTGAAAACTTCATTAAAATCTTTAAGGACATCTTCAAAAGAGATTTCTACGTTATCTGTTTCAATAGATCCGATAGAATCATATTGTTTCAAATTTAGATTTTCTTTTTTTGTATAAAATTCTTCATATTCTTTCTCTCCGGATGTATCGGTTTTAAAAAAATAAATAGGATATTTTTTTGAGTTAGTATCCATGCTAAATTTTTTAGCTTCTTTTTCTGATTTCATGCTTATTGGCTCAAAACCTTTTTCTTTTAAATAATCTAAAGCAATATCTTTGAAATATATTTGATCTTCATCCACATCTAGCTTTGGAAAAAAAATATTTCCTGTTTCGCCTAAAAATGTGGCCAATAAACATATCAGCCCAGATTGCTCATGTGTTACAAAAAATCTTTTTATGTCTGATGGACAAGAAAGAGGTTGTCTTTTACTTACTCTAAAATTAAATCCATCTAATAAGCTTCCATTAGAAAAAGCAACATTTGCAAATCTCGCGGTCGAAACTCTAAATTTATTTTTCTTAGATAGAATTAACTTCTCCATCAAACTTTTAGATGCTCCCATAACATTGACTGGATTAGCAGCTTTATCTGTGGAGACACTAAAAAAAAATTTAGGTGGATTTTTTTCACAAAATCTTAAAATCTTAATAATTCCAAAGACATTATTTTTTATTAATGCCTCTATGGAAATTCCATCTTTCTCAGATCTTACGTGTTTATGTGCTGAAAAATTTGCAACAATATCCCAACTATCTGCTTTAAAAACTTTATCAAAAGTATCGCTTAAGAGATTTACTGGATAAGTAGTATATTCAGGATCGTAATCCAATAAATTAGAGCTTCTTAGGTCTCTAGTCAGCTCGGTCAATCCATTTTCATTATTGTCTATTATTGTAATTTTAGCCGGTTTAAAGATTAAAATTTTTTTTATATAACTAGAACCGATACTACCAGCGCCTCCAATCACCATAATATTTTTACCTTTAATTTTTTTAAGGAGGAAACTTTTATTTTTTTCCAAATCAATTTTTAAATCTAAATTATTAAAAGTTTTCATTTCTTATGCTCTCTTCAATTTTGGCTTTCATAAATTTATAACTTTCTAAAAGTTCCAAGCTATCTAAACTATTAGCTATCTTTTCATAATTTCTCAAATCTTTTAAAGACTTTGATAAATCTTTTTTAAAAAGATCTTTTGTTTGTTCATTAAAGTTCCCTTTAAATGATCTTGATAAGATTACTCCTTTGGAATTTAATCTTATGTGTTCGTTTAATAAACATTCTGGAGATGGGTTCAATTCGGCTCCTATTTTGCCAATACCTCCAATTCCAAAATTTTGATTATTTTTCTTACAGATAAATACGATTTTTTTCATTAATCCATCAATAAAAGGTTCGAACATCGAAACCGTACCCCTTTCAATATTCAAATCATTTAAACCGATATGAATATATTTAAAAGGGAAAATATTTAATATTTCATCGAGATTAGATATTGCACCTAAAGTTTCAACTAAAAGAGCTGGTTCAATTTTAGAAAAATCTAACAATTCTAAGAAAATCTTAACTTCCTCTAAAGTTTTAAAATAAGGGAGGATGACCATATCAATTTCAGAGCATTTGGAATTAATTGCGCTAAATTCTTCTTCAGACCATTTTCCTATTGGGTTACATCGAACTAAAATTTTAGTATGACTTATTTCACCTTTAATGAGATCAATATCTGCAATTGAGTGGTTTGATAAGACCGTATTTCTTCCAACTTGTCTTTCTTTCTTGCCAATTGTCTCTAGGTCAATAAAAATCCAATCTATATCAAGATCGTCAACTATTTTAGCTTCCTCGAGATTGTTGGTTATATAAAATAGATCAATCAATTGAAAAATTTAAAATTGCTAAAGATATCTTGGAATGTTTGTTTATTTCTTACAATTTGAAATGTCTTCTTTTTAGTATCAAATTCAATTATTGGAACATCAGGCAAGATAAATGGGGGCTTCATTACTATCGAATAAGAGCCAACTTCTTTAAAAACAATTAAATCGTCTTTTGAAATTTTTCCATTGAAATCTTTATGAATTAAATCAGACTCAATGCATGTGTAACCACTCAGTTTTGCATTGACGACTTTGACTGAACTCTTTGGTCTAAAATTTAATATTTGTAAAGGGCTGTCTATTCTATTGGGCGAAGGATTCATATTGTATTTACTACCTGTGGTATTTATATATGTAACATTATTAATTTTTTTTATGCTCACTACTTGAGCCACAAAGTCTACAGCTTTCGAGGCTAAAGCTGTTCCGGGTTCAATAAGAATTTCCGGTTTAATTGTATTTAAATTACTCTGCTTTTCTAAAAATTTTGATAAGCGTTTTAAAGAATTTTCAGCATATTCATTAAAACTTGGAATACCAAACGACAATTGCTTTTTAAGATATTCATCCATTCTACTGAATATCCCCCCTCCAAGACTTATGAATTTCAAGTTTTTAAAAATTTTAGGATCAATCGATGATAAAAAAGAAATAAAATTTTCTGTACATGTCTTCCAAGAAGAAAGTTTTCTTGATGCATAATGATAATGCAAACTTTCCAAAGATAAATATTTAGATGATAAAGATTTGCTAATAATTTCTTGAACGACTTTGTCATTAACATCAATTCCAAAGCGTGAAGGACTATCATTTAAATTGAAATTTAGTCTAATTCCAATTCGACAAATTGTTTGAGTTTTTTTTGCAAAATCTTCAATCCATTTAAATTCATCATATGAGTCAATATTAACCAACACACCAAGGCTCAAATATTCTGATGTTTCTTTCTCATGTTTGAAGGGTCCATTAAAAAAAATATTCTGAGGAATAAAACCTACTTTTAATGCTAGCTCTAATTCCATTATTGAAACTACTTCAGCGTATCCTTTTTTATTTTTTACAATTTCAAGAAAGTCTGGAATATAATTTGTTTTAAAAGAGTAAGCTATATTTGTTTTTTTATAGTATTTTTTAAAAGAATTTATTAGTAAGTCATATTCTTTTTCAAAAATATTTTTTTTTAAAATGTAAGCTGCTTCAGAATTGGCTTTTTTTAAAGCATTTTTTAGAATTGATTTGTTAGCTTTGTAATTCATTTTTCATCAAAAAATTATCGGTCAACTCCTCTTGCCAAAGTTAATTTTAGTTGTCCATGCATAATTTTTATAACTCCTAGCTGTAATTGCTAGTTGGTATTCTTGAAAAATAAATTTAGTTAAATCACCAATTTTAAAGTTTCTCTTCTTTATTGGCTTTATTGGAGTAATTTCTGCTGTTGATCCGCAAAGAAAAATCTCATCACTTTCAACAAACTCATCTTCCGAAATTCGCCTCTCCTCAACTTTGTAATTATTTTTTTGAAAGATTTTAATAACTGTATCGCGAGTGATACTTTCTAAAATATCACAATCTAAGGATGGCGTAATGACATCTTCTTGTTTAACAATAAATACACACGCCCCTGTACTCTCTGAAATGTAATTATCTTTATTTTTTAGTATAGGTAAATCAGCGCCTTTCGATTTAGCTTCAATTAAGGCATACCTTCCATTAATATAATTAGCACCGCACTTTATCTTCGGATCCATAGCTAAACTGCTTATTCTTCTTGTATCAGATAAAACCATAGTTTTATAAGTATCAGATGAATTTCTTTCTCTAATAAACGGTGCAATGAAATAAACTGGAGATTTATTTGATGACCATGAATCTATCTCGTCAATGAGATACGTAAATCTAATAGAAAAATCAGTGTTAAGGTCATTAAGTAATATCAATTCTTTGAGAATTTCAATAAATTTTTCTGTAGAAATTACCTTAGTATCAAACCCAATTCGACTGAGAGAATTATTTAGTCTTTTTAAATGATCTTCAAGCCTGAAAATGTAAAAAGAATCTTCTTTATAAACTCTTATTCCTTCAAACACATTTAATCCAAATTGAGAGGATGCCGAAAGAACTGGCAAGGTTGCTTCACTTTGTCTGACAAATTTATTGTTAAAGAAAATAAAATAGTCTTTCATAAATAAATTCTTGATTTTAAAGAAGAATAGGCACAATAAATGAATCTTAATGATAATCCAATAAAAAGTTCAAAAGGATTAGTCAATTTATTTTTATACATAAATACATAAGGATAAGAATCATATTTAAAATTTCTTAAACCTCTTCTTGAATAGATGTTTTTATCAACCTTCATATAGACTAACACTTCTTGAGTATTATGTATTTTCAATCCATTTTTTATGGCGCTGATCCAAAGAAGATAATCCTGTCCGAGTCTGGCATTTGGGTAGCCTCCAATATCTATGATTTTGTTTCTATTAAAAAAAACACTCGAATGATTTATGGGATTTCTAAACTTCATAAATCTTCTAATTGCAGTTGGTGAAGTAGGTACATTTCTACCATAAAAAAAGTTGGGAAATGATTTAAAGCATAAAATATTTCCTCCTAAAATATCAATATTAGAGTTAGAGTTAATAATTTTTATTTGTTTAATAAATCTATCTGCAGCACAAACGTCGTCTATGTCAATCCTAAAAACCCAATCATTCGTACATAACTTTAATCCATAATTTAGTGCATAGGCTAAGCCCATGTTATGACTAAGCTTAAAGATACTAATCGGTAAGATTGCACACCATTTTTCAATATTTGTAAAAACTTCTTTTTTAATAGGCCCGTCAATTATAAAGATAATTTCGTCAGGAGAATTTTCTTGATTTCTAATACTCTCAAAGCAGCGATTTAACTCTTCGACAGTATTTTTTTTATAAATGCTAAGAAGTAACGAAGTTTTCACATATAAAATTAATTATTCTTTTTTAGCTACTACATGATAACCAGCAGTATATCCTCTTTGCTGATAGACAATCTCCCAAAGAAAACAGAATAATGGATTTAGTACTAAAAAAATTGGAGAAAAAAAGATTAATGAAACAAAAGCGAATAGCTTCTTGAATAAATTTTTATTTTCGATAATTATTTCTAAGAACGACTTAAAAATTGTTGAGCCCAAAGCAAAATAAGTTGTATGAAGTGAGCCATTTGGCTCAATATTCAAATCAGAAAAATTATGCTCGGAGAGAAATTTTTGGTACCAATATTTAGTATATCCTCCATAGAAATGATATGGTTCTTGATGCAATCCTGATTGCAAGGGAGCGGTAATTAATAGAGTGCCGCCCGGCTTTAGTATTCGAGAGATTTCTTCAATTGCGCCTACAGGATCGGGAACATGCTCGATCACTTCAGTACATAAAATAATATCAAAAGATTTATCAGGTACAGGGATGTTTAAGATATCGCTGACATAATCTATCTTTCCATAGCCCTCTTGATCATGAATCTGTGAATCTGATAACTGAGTAAAATCTTGTGAAAAATACTCGCAATGATTGAACTTATCTCTATGAGGACAGCCACCTGCTCCAATGTCAAGAATCTTGGATCCTTTAGGAATTTTTTTGGCTTGCTTTGTTAACCATTTATCTCTTCGCATTCGATTGTATGCAAATATTCTTTCCAAGGGTTTAAAAAATTTAAACAGAAAAATTTTTAAAACTATAATTTTATTTTTTTTCATAAAATGAATGATCCAATTAAAACAATTTAATCAAGTCATAAGTATTTTTAATAGTGTCAAAATCTTGCTTGACTTTATTTCCTCCGTTTTCGGCAATTTTTCTACGCAAATCAGGTTTTTTAATCAACTCAACTATAGCATTTGATAAAGCTTTAGAATCTTTTTCATTAACCAAAATTCCAGATATACCGTCTACTAACTCTTTTGTTCCGCCACAATCTGAAGCAATTACAGGAATCCTAAAAGACATTGCTTCCATCAACGAAACCGGAATTCCTTCAGGGACATTGGAACTTATGGAGGGAATAATTACGATATCAATTTTATTATTTTCGTATTTTTTAAAAAGGTGATGATGGTCAAGATTTCCAGGTAAATAAATATTATTAGTTAAATTTAATTTCTTAACTTTTCTTTGAAGTTTATTGAACAAAGGCCCACTACCATAAAAAAACCATTTAAAATTATTTATTCCCATATCTACTAATCTCTTGGCTGCATCAATGGCATAAATATGTCCCTTGCGAGAGGTAAGCTCTGCGGGCGTAGCAATGACAAAAGGATCATTGATAGCTCTTATCTCATTATCAAAATCTCTCGTTTTAACGCCTAGAGGAACTAAAACAACTTTTTTTGAAAAGGACGGACCTAAAAAATACGATAAATCCTCTGCAGTTTTTTTTGAGATTGTTCTGCATATTGATGCAGATCGCGATCTAAATTCAAAAGATCTTCTATAACGAGAATTTATAATTTCAGACGTATGAAGAGTGAAACTCCATGGTACTTTTAAAACATAAGAAATAATGTGTGCCATAAACGCGGTTGAAGTCGTTTGAAGTGAATGAATATGGTCTATGTTTTTTCGAACAAGAATCTTTGTTAAAAAAAGGGATTTTGGTATGACTATTAATCCTTTTATGAAATCAAATAAGGTATTGGATTGCTTTATGTTACTTATTAACAAGTTAAAAAAAATAAAAGGATGAAACCCTATGGTTCTGAGCAAAAAAATAAAAATCTCCCAATTTAAAAATGGTAAATCAATTAAATTAGATGCGAATTTAACTGCGTCTTGATTTATTATTTTTCCTTTTCCAGTTCTAGGAATAATTGTTATCTGATTCCCAAGTTCTAGTGAAGAAGACATTTCGTTGATAGCCCAAACCTCTGATTTGCCGAAAGGAAAAGAAGACGTAATAAAAACAATATTTTTACCCATCTTTATTGGCACGTATATTTTTTCTTAAAAATGTAATTGTCGAGTTGTTAGCTAAAAGTAGCAATGCCATTCCAGAAAGGAGAACCATCCAATAGAATTGGATGAAAGCGGAAGTTTGACTCCTCATTACTATTACTATTACTAAAACAGATATAGAAATCATAACTCTATTATGCATCCTGTTATTAGATTGAGTTAATTTAATCCAAAGGAGCATTCCTAAATTCCAAAGAAGAGCGTTATAAATTACACCGAACATTCCCACAGCATTGTATCCTTCAACAAAGTAGTGATAACCCCACCCTGTTCCTCGCTGTTCGTTCTCTCCTGTCTCGTTAGCAACAACCAATGAGGTCAAATGAGGATAATCAAGTCTAACTAATGAATTAGCTAAATTAGACTTAAGAACTTCAAGAGGCTCAATTACATTATATTGCATTGAAACAAATAAAGTATGAGATGGAAGATAATAATCTTGAAACAAAAGGGCAGTTGCCCAAGTTTGATATAAAACTTCTTCTTCTCTGTCACCTTCGTAGTTCACAAACGAGGAAAAGTTAACTTCATCACCTTGTATTCTGAGCGATCTAAGAACCGTCAACATGCCAAGGACTAAAAAAGCGCTTAAAACAAAAATAAATACTTTTCTTTTTTGAAATTTTACTGTTTTTAATAATGGAGAAAGTTCGTAAAAAGCTATACTCAGAAAAAAATAGAAGATAGCGCTCCTAATTCCAGAGGCGATAGTAACTTGTAAGAACAAAGTTAAACAAATAAAAAATAATGCCAACGAGAAGATGCGTTTTTTATAATTATTTGATTTATTTCTAAAGAGTGTAAATAGTATCAATGTGCAGAGAGTAAAGATCCAAAACCCAACCCCAAACCATGGACCCCCCATCGTTCTTCCTCCTCCGTATCTAAAAGTGTCTCTGTAAACTTCAAAATATAGGCTTAATATTGAATAAAGTAAGATTACAATTAGGAAAAAAAAGTATTGGCCAAAATTTCGATGTGTTGGCTTTACCATATAAGTAAATTCTTTTTTACTTTCAGGGAAAATCAGCAGGTAAAGTAAAAAGGTGAATACAAATGAGAAAAACATAAAAAACCAATACTTATAAAATAACGTAGGACCATAGTAAGCCCCTATAAGAATTGATAATTCGGGAAAATAAGCATATCCGATTTGTGAAAAAACTGTATATGTGAATAAGGTAAAAAAAGCTAGTGCATGCAAATCATGACCCCTTCTCAACATAACTACAACACTAAAAAAAACAAATATTGAGAGTAAGATTATTAAAAATAACGGTAGCATTATGAATATTTAGAAGATCTTAATTTATTCATTACAATCGATATAATTTCTTCAATTTCACTTAACTTGAATATAAATCTAGAACTAAAGAGATAAATAACTAAAAAAAGAAACAAACTTAAAATAATTGAAACTAGCAAAGGAGCAATATCTGAAATTAATGACAAAAACAAAGTTACAATTAATCCTGCGATCAGAACTGAGATAAAATTTTTAATGATGAAAAAATAAAAGTTTTTAGTTAAAAACTCTAAATCTTTATTCTTTGCTAAATAAACTGTCATGAAAAATAGAATTGCGAAAGTCAATGTATTTGCTATTCCAATGCCAACGAAAGAAAAATTTTCTTTTAGAATGCCTGAAATTACAAAAAAGATAATTGGAATTATTAATCCTAGCAAAGCAATTTCTTTAAATTTTCCTCTAGAGTAAAAAAGCGTTCTTAATAAATTAAGGCCTCCTACGAAAATAGCTGCCAAGAGATACCATGGAAGAACACTCGATAAATTATTAACTGCTTCAACATCAAATGAACCTCTTTGATAAAAAATTGTAAGAATTGGAATTCTTAAAGCAATTAAAACACCCACAGCAAACATAGCAAATAACAAGACATATCTCAGTGATTTTTCAAATTTCTTCAAAGAAGAGCGCCCTTCATCATTTGCAAATTTATCTGCCAATTCTGGGAAAGAAACTATAGAAATTCCCATGCTTACAGCCACAGATAAAAAGCCTGAGAAATTTTGAGAATAACCTAAATATGAAACACTGCCGATTTCCAATTTTGAAGCCCAAAAATATGCTATGGGAACTAGCACTGTAAATGGTAACAAGGACAAAGTAACTAGAAAAGATTGCCCCAGTAATAATCTTTTAAAGGGAATATCATTCAAATTAAATTTAAAAAAGCTAAAAGTAACTTTTGAAGCTTTTAAAAAAATTAAAAACTGAATCGTTAAAGCAATACAAAATCCTAGCGCTATGCTACGCACACCCAATATTTCATCGAATAATAATACGATAGCAATCATGAAAGATGCAGGTAAAAGCGAGGTCCAAGCTACTTTAAAGAATTTTTTATTGTAATTTAATACAGCTGATAAGTAACCTGACATAAGTATAAATCCCGATCCTATCCAGACTAATAAGGAAACTTGGATACCTATATTTCTGAAATAAATTGTATTTTCGGGAATAAAAAAATCTATAAATTTTAGCATTGTAAAAAATCCAACTAAGCTAAATAAAATGCCAAAAAATAAAACTAACATCCACATTGAATCTATAAATTTCTTCAATTCTTCTTTATCAGATTTAAATTTTGCTAAAGAAGGTATTAAAACTGAAGAAAAAATAATTGGAGATATTCCAGTTAAGATAGCGGGTACAGATAAAACTTTAAAATAAACATCCATTTCTGCAGAGGCACCAAAAGAGCTTGCAAAAATAATTTGAGCAAAGAAGCCTAAAAGGCCGCTTAAAATTAGGAAAACTGTTACTACTAAAGTATTTTTAAACATAATTTTATAAATTTATAACGAGGCAGGTTATTTAAAAAGATGGAAAAACTTTTGTGCTAAGAAAAAAATATAAGTGTAAGCATTTATTCTGAGCATTTGAATTGCATTATGTTTTTTAAATACATTTTCCTCCAACAAATAACCTTCGTCTTTCAAATAAGCATATGTTTTCGGTAACCATTTTCCTTTAACTATCCCATGCTTATAAGTAATTAAGTCGTCTTCAGAAACAGAATAGAAATCAAATTTTTTATTTCTCTCGTTACCATCTTTTTCAAATTGCCAGGCGTTTTCTCCCGACTTGAGCAAACTTAAAAGTAGTTTTTTTTTAAATAAATTCAAAAACAAAGAATTACGATATTTTGTATTTGGACTTAACCAATTTAATTTTCTATTAAATCTTTTTACACGACCATATCTTTTTTTTCTAAAAGATACCGAATCTAAATTATTTTCGATTGCTAATTTAAAAATAGATGTAATTTCTTCGAAATCAAATCTATTAATAAAGCTATCATCAAAAATAAAAAAGATTCTTTTTTCCTCAATTTTTAATAAGCCCTTTTTTAGAGTATCGGACCAATTAAGATCTTCTCCAACCAAAAGATTTTTTATTCTTTTATCTTTAGAAGAGATAAAATTGTTCAATAAATAAACTTGATGTTGGCATTCTGGCCAAGCCTTAAAAAAATGATCAATGCAAGGTTGCCACGTCACCCTAAACTTATCGCAAGACAAAATAACAATTGCTATTTCATTGAATTGCATAAATATTACTTAAGATAAAATTCACCAATTTTTTCACAAATATAATCAATTTGTTCATTTGTAAGTTTAGAAGATGAAGGTAGCCATAGGCCCTTTTTTCCTATTTCATTAGATACCTCATGCTCACCCTTTACCTTGTATGCTTCTTGTTTATTTATCGGCGGATACATTATTCTAGTTCCTATATTATTTTGTTTTAACCAATCCATTAATTTAACCCTATTCTCGACTTTTACATCAACAAACCAAGGAGTTGTGATTTTTAAATCCTGTTTAAAAAAATTGATTTGTTTTGTATTTTTAAGATTTTTATAATATCTCTTGTAAATATCTTTCATTCTTTCAACTCGCCACTTCAATTTTCCCATTTGAGCAATGCCAATAACAGCTTGAATATCAGTAAACTTAAAATTAAACCCAACTACTTCATGAAGATCGTTACCGCCGCCTGACCGTCCAAAATCTTTTAGTCTTGAAACGTTATGTGCTATTTGATCATCATCAGTGATGATTGCTCCTCCCTGACCCGTTGAAATAATTTTAGGCGCTGAAAAAGAAAAACTCCCTGCGATCCCTTTTCTTCCTTGATGGAGTCCATCTGTATAAAAAGATCCTAAAGCTTGGGCGCTATCTTCAAGAAGTATAAGATTTTTATCTATGCAAAAAGAAACAATTTCATCAATGTCTAATGGATATCGACCATTTGCGTTCATCAAGAACACAGCCTTAGTCTTTGATGTGACATTTTTCATTATTTCTGCCAAAGATATACACAGTGTTTCAGAATCTACATCTGTAAATTTAGGTTCTGCACCAAACATTTTTAGGGAATTAGGTGTTGCTACCATTGAGTAATTTGGAACCAATACTTCGTCTCCAGCCTTTATCCCGGCTGCCATTGCCATTATAGAAAGGCTCACAGTTCCATTATTTACAACAAAGCAATGTTTGGCTCCTGTGTAAGTTTTTATTAGATCCTGAAATTCAAAAGTTTTTTTAAACTCTGTGATCCATCCTCCCTCTTCCATGTATTTATTAAGCGCTTCTTTTTCTTCGGAACCAAACCATGGCTCCATCTGATTAATAAATTCCATTTTCAAATTTAAATTGTTCTTCAAGATTAAGAATATTTTGCTTATTTCTGTCTTTAATGTGCCTTGCAGGTATGCCAGCATAGACTCTATATTCTTCCAAATCCTTATTTGCTAGTGATAGTGCCCCAAGCACAGAACCTTCCTTAAATTTTACATTAGGTAAAACAACTGAATTTGCCCCAACAATACAATGTTTATTTATTATAATCTTTCCAAAAATTGCTTCGGCTTTAAATTTTGAAGGAACCGTCGGTCCAGCAATACCGTCAATATAATCGTCAGAACCGGCTGATAAAACCACATTAGGTGCTGTTGTCGAAAAAGGGAATAACTCCACAAAGGCATTTTTACCTCCGATAATCTTACAGCCAGAAGATAAATGGACGTTATTATGTATTTTTAATGATGTAGAAATATAAGAGAAGTCGTCAATAATTACATTGTCTCCAATATCAACTAATTCTGGATAACGAATCCTTACGGTTTTGCCAATAATTACATTTTCACCACAGCTTTTGAGTTTCGATAGGTCAAAAAAAATATTTTTCACTTTTAAAACTTTATTTTGTCTTTTTCAACGCCTGTGAAAGGACCGTTTTTTGATTCTATAATTTGAGTATTATCCTCTAAAATTTCATATCCATGGCCTCCATTAGCAAAAACTGCCAAATCTCCTTCAGAAAGCACGAAAGATTCAAACTCCTCAAATTCTTCGTTGTACAAAGTGACTTTCATTGACCCTCTCTTTACATAAACGCATTCTTGAGTTCTGTTTGCAACTCTATCAAATTCATTATGAATATGTTTATCCAAGATTTTACCTTTTTCATACCACCACGAACCTACCTGCATGAACATGCTGTCTGGTGTAATGAAGTTAAGTCCTTCAACCCAATCTTCATCTCTGTAAATGATTACATTTATTTTTCCATCGCGTTCAATCGTTTGCATTTTTTATCTCCATCTTATCCCTTTCACTTACAATTGGATTCTTTATTTTCCATTTAATACCGATGGATTTATCATTCCATGCAAAAGTAAATTGATTGTCAAAATCATTGTATTCTCCTTTGTAAGCCAATTTATAATGATATAAAGCTTTATCACTCAAAGTACAAAAAGCGTTTCCAAAGCCAGGAGGAATTAAAATAGCTATCTTATTCTTTTCATTGAGATCAAATTTTACCCACTTTTTAAAATTTTTTGATTCCTTCCTCAGATCGACAATGACCTGTTCTATATTACCTAATGGACAAGATACAAACTTCCAAGTCTTATTATCTCCGTGAATGCCTCTTAAAACTCTCTTTTTGCTAATATTAAATTTATCATGTTTAAAGAAGAAACCTTTTGGTAAAATTTTTTCTTCTATCTTAGGTAAATACGAAGTCCAAATTAACCCTCTAGAATCGCTAAATACATCGAATTCTACAATTTTAATTTCAGGTAATAATTTAGAAAATGAAATATTTTTAATCAAATCCATAGTCTTCATAATTTAAATCATAATCAACCATTATTTTGACTAGTTCTTCAAAGGATGTACAAGGCTTCCATCCAAGTTTATTTTTTGCGTAAGTTGAATCTCCTTGAAGGTATTCAACTTCAGAAGGCCTATGATAACGAGGATTAATGACGACCATTTCTTTACCAGATTTGCTACATAAACCTTTTTCATTTATTCCACTTCCTTCCCATATAATATCTATATCAACATATTTGAAAGCCAACTCAACGAACTCTCTGACAGTTTTTGTAACTCCAGTAGCAATTACATAATCGTCAGGCTTATCTTGTTGAAGCATCAGCCACATTGATTCCACGTATTCTTTCGCATAACCCCAATCTCTTTTTGCATCTAAATTCCCAAGTTGAAGATTTTTTTGTTTTCCTTTGAAAATATTTGCAACTCCTTTAGTTATTTTTTTTGTAACGAATGTTTCTCCTCTTCTAGGAGATTCGTGATTAAATAAAATTCCATTTGATGCATGAAGGCCATAAGATTCTCTATAATTTTTTGTAATCCAATAAGCATATAATTTAGCAGCTCCATAGGGCGACTTTGGATAAAAAGATGTTTTTTCATTTTGAGGCGCTGTGCCTGGAATCCCCCCAAAAAGCTCTGATGTTGATGCTTGATAAAATTTTATATTTTTTTTTGATTCTCTTACTAGGTTTAAAAGTCTTATGGTGCCTAAAGCATCGACTTCGGCAGTATATTCTGGGATTTCAAACGATACTGCAACATGCGATTGTGCTCCGAGGTTATAAATCTCATCAGGCCCTATACTAGTAATTAAAGATCCTAGATTGCTCGAATCAACTAAATCTCCATGATAAGTAAAAAAATTTTTATTTTTTAAAATTTTATCAATTCTGTTAGTTGTAAATACACTTGAACGTCTTACTATTGAATGAACTTCGTAACTTTTTTTTAGTAAAAACTCTGCTAGATAAGAACCATCTTGTCCTGTCACTCCAGAAATGAAAGCTTTTTTCACAAATCTCTCCCAAAATTTAAATACCAATTTACAAAGTTATTGATTCCTAAAGATATAGGAGTTCTAGGTCTGAAGCCAAAATCATTTGTCAGGTCTTCAATATCTGCAAATGTTTCTTTTACATCTCCAGGCTGGATAGGCAAAAAATTTTTTTTTGCCTTTTTATTACAAGCTTTTTCGATGGCAGCAATAAAATCAACAAGCATTACTGAATTATTATTTCCAATATTATATAGCTTATAAGGGGGGGCTATAGAACTTTCAGCATTAACTTGAGGTGTCGGCACTGAGTCCACAACTTGCAAAACGCCCTCAACAATGTCATCAATGTATGTAAAGTCACGTTTCATTTCACCATTATTGTAAACATCAATACTCTCACCATTTAAAATAGCCTTAGTAAACTTATAGTAAGCCATATCGGGTCTACCATATGGCCCGTATACCGTAAAAAATCTCAAACCAGTTGTAGGAATATTATAAAGGTGACTATAAGCATGAGCCATTAACTCATTTGACCTTTTAGTAGCTGCATAAAGTGATATCGGATAATCGGCTCTATCTTTTGTGCTAAAAGGTTGTTTAACATTCATTCCATATACTGAACTCGAACTAGCGTAAACTAAGTGTTTTATCTCAAAATTTCTGCAACCTTCTAAAATGTTTACAAAACCAACTACATTTGAATCTATATAAGCATAAGGATTTTCCAAAGAGTAACGAACGCCTGCTTGAGCAGCAAGGTTTATAACAACATCAAATGTTTTTGCCGAAAATATTTCTTCCATAGATTTTTTATTAGAAATATCTATTTCAAGAAATTCGAATTTTTGTGAATCTGAATGTTTTAGAATTTCATTTAATCTTAATTTTTTTAAAGCCGGATCGTAATAATTATTCAAATTATCAACGCCAATTACCTCGTCGCCACGTTTTAACAAAGCCATTGAAAGATGAAATCCAATAAATCCTGCGGCTCCAGTTACTAAGATTTTCATTTAGTTTATCCCAAATAAATCGCGAGTATATACTTTTGAAATTACGTCTTGTAACTCCTCTGCCATTCGATTGCATAGTATTATATTTGATACTTTTTTAAACTCACTCAAAGATTTTAAGATTTTTGAATTAAAAAAATATTCCTCATCGAGAGATGGTTCATAAATCACAACTTTAATTCCTTTAGCTTTTATGCGTTTCATAACTCCTTGAATAGCAGAAGATCTTAGATTATCGCTGCCCTCTTTCGTTACAAGACGATAGAATCCAACAATTTCTGGTTTTTTCTTTAAAATCTCTTCAGCAATAAAATCTTTACGAGTACTGTTTGAGGATACTATCGCTTGAATCAAAGTTTGAGGGATCTGGTCATAATTTGCGAGAAGCTGTTTGGTATCTTTTGGAAGGCAGTATCCTCCATAACCAAAAGAAGGATTGTTATAACCATTACCTATTCGATCGTCTAAGCATACTCCCTCAATTACACTCTCAGTATTCAGACCACGGGCTATTGCATAAGAGTCCAATTCATTAAAGAAAGAAACGCGCATTGCGAGGTAAGTATTTGCAAATAGCTTCACTGCTTCAGCTTCAATGGAACGCATAAAGAGTACTTCAATATTCTCTTTTTCTGCACTTGTCCTCAAGAGATCTGCAAAGTCTTTACCTTGCTTGCAATTACTACCAATAATGATTCTAGATGGAAAAAGGTTATCCTTTAATGCCTGACCCTCTCTTAAGAACTCAGGGGAAAAAATAATGCGATCTGTTTTTAGTTTTTTTTGAAGAAATTTAGTATGGCCAACTGGTACAGTAGATTTAATAACTACCAATGCGTTATTGTTAAGTTTAATTGCATCCTTTACTACATTATCAACCGAACTTGTATCAAAGAAATTTCTGTGTGTATCGTAGTCAGTAGGCGTTGCTACAATTATTACGTCGGCATCTTTATATGCGGCTTTCTCATCAAGTGTAGCTGACAAAGAGAGTGTTTTTTTTGAAAGGAAAAACTCAATGTCATTGTCTTCAACTGTTGACTGCATTTTATTGATCTTATTAACTTTTTGAGGATCAATATCGAGTACGGTTACATCATTTTTTTGAGCCAAAAGTACCGAAAGAGACATACCCACGTAACCTGATCCTACAACTGTTATTTTTATTTTTTTAATCAAAACAATTTGGCTCTCAAGCGGTAAGAATTAAAACTAAGAAGATTTTCTCTTTATATTTTTATTAATTTTACAAATTACAGATACAAATAAAAAATTAAACATTTATTTAATTTTTTTATTGAAGTAATGCCTGAATAAAACAACAGTAGCTCCTAAAACACTCCCCAAAATGGTTCCGAAAATAAGAATAAGAATTCTCGACGGTTCTGACTTTTCTTCCATTACTGCTGGTGGATCAATATATTCTAAAATATAAAAATCACTTACTTCTATTAAGCTTAGGTCCCTGATTCTATTTTGAAGGAGCTGAGCAATTACTTCTTTTACTTCAGCGAAACCTGTTTGAGCTATTTGTTTATTTAAGTAATCAATGGCTGCTTGGGCTTGAGTTTTATCTTTGGAGATAAAGAAATTATTAAGTTCTTGAACAATTAATTCTACCCATGCTTTTGCAATGTGAGGTGACTGATGATTAATTGCAATTGATATAAATCCTGATTTTTTATCCTCTGAAATCTCTAAATGCTCGTCTAAAAATTCTTCATAACTTTCTTGAGCGCTTGGTATTTGTGTATGAGGAAAACTAAAATCCCTTACCCATTTTTTAGAGGATTCATCAAAAATATTTTTATCATAATGAATAGTATTATTTTTTGAATCCCAGGATCTTACAGCCATTAGATTGGGTAGATAAATATTTGGCAGAATATTTTCTGAAAAAAAACTCAAAGAATTTAATTTTTCCAACGCTTTCAATGTTATGTTTGTGCTTTCCTTAGACTGCAAATTGATGCCTGAAAACGTGGCTAATCCACTCAAGCTGTCGAATGCCGTTCCAAGACCGCCACTAGTATTAACCGGACTAAGAAGTGCTTTTGACTGGTATATATTTGGCAAAACAAGACTATATATGATTGCTATCACCATGAAGAGGGACGTAAAAGCTAAAATTAATTTCTTTCCTATCCATAAGACATTAAATAATTCAGTTAAACTGACTTCACGGTCAATCTGATCTTGCTTGTCTATAAACTCATTTTCATTCATTTTTATTTACTATACATTTTTCATCACCCAGTTGCTTTAAATGAAATATACGACCTCATTAGAAAGTTAAAAGTTTGGTACCCGGGGCCGGACTTGAACCGGCACGATATTGCTATCGAGGGATTTTAAGTCCCTTGTGTCTACCAATTCCACCACCCGGGCTAAAGTAACATTCTCCTATTCATAAATTATAATTATTAAATACAAAATTTAAATCAATTGGAGGCTGAGGTCGGAATCGAACCGGCGTGGACGGATTTGCAGTCCGCTGCATGACCACTCTGCCACTCAGCCAAATTTCATACATTCTACTTTTTATTTTTGTAAAATTCCCATGAACTTTTACACATGTCCTTTAAATTAAATTTGGGCTTCCAGCCTAACATCTTAGTTATTTTCTTTGCGCTCGAAAAATAAATTGGAAGATCTCCTTTTCTTTTTTTAGAAAATTCAAAAGAAACCTTAACTCCATTTACTTCTTCAAAAGATTTTATTAATTGAAGAACACTAAAACCCTCTCCTGTGCCTAAATTAAATACTTCATAGACATGTTTTTTACTTTTTCTTAGAAAATTTAAGGCTAAAACATGACCTTTGATTAGATCTTCCACATGAATAAAATCTCTGACAGGAGTTCCGTCTAAAGTATCATGATCTGAACCAAAAATTTTTAACTTATTTTTTTCTGGGTGAACTGCGCTCAATATATTTGGCATTAAATTTTCTGGTTTCCCACGAGGAGAATCTCCAATTAGATAAGAATGATGCGCTCCTATTGGATTGAAATATCTCAGTACGATTATTTTCCAATTCTCATGAGTTAGATATGTATTTTTTAATAATATTTCGGATTCAAGCTTTGTCTCACCATAAAAATTTTCTGGTTTGACATTATGGTTTTCATCGTAAGGTAAATAAATAGGTTTTCCATAGACGCAGGCGCTGCTACTAAAAATAAAATACTTTTTTTCTTTCTTTGTATTGTTCAATACATCGATTAAATTTTTCGTCCCGTTAACATTAACATCATAATATTCTCCCTTTTCAGAATCTGACTTTTTTACCGACTTTAGACCAGCAAAATGCATGATGCCTGAAATATCATTATCTTTAAAAATTTTAACTAATTTTTGTTTATCTCTAATATCTGCATTAAGAAATTTTACTTTTTGACCAGTTATTTTTTCTAAATAACTTAGGTTTTGTATGTGACTGTTTGAAAGATTATCAATTACAAAAACTTTATATTTCTGTCTAATTAATTCGACAACTGCATGACTTCCCAAATATCCTAATCCACCTGTAACTAAAATATTCATATTTTCAATTTTTAACCAAAGTATTGATTTTTTCTCCTAAAGCAAGTGATGAAGTTAAGCCAGGCGAAATATAACCAATAATATTGATGGCAACTTTATTTTTTTTATCTATTCTTTCTATTCCAAAGTCTTCAGCCCCTCTTACTTTCGCTCTTATTCCTGAATAATTTGGAGATAAGTGATTTTCCTTTATAGAAGGCCAGTATTTTTTAAGAGCTTCAACAAAACCCATTTTGTTTTCATCTTCGACTTTATAATTTAATTCTTTTGTTTCAACTGCGGAAGGACCAAATTTAATTCCACTTCCAAGGTCAATTGTTGCATGTAGTCCTAAACTAAGTTCACCGGGCACAGGGTAAATTAAGTGATTTATTTTTTCTTTTCCAGAGTAATTGTAATATTCACCTTTTATATACTGGACATCAATTTTTCTTGATTTATCGATAAGACAGGCAATTTTAGATGAGTAAATTCCTGCAGCGTTAATCAAACATTTAGTTTGCAAAATATAAACTAAGTCATTATTTAAGTCTTTGATTTTTACTTCAAAGTAATCATTTATTTCCTCAATTTCCAAACATTCATTTCCTAAGAGGACCGTTCCCCCTGCGTCACAGAAATCTTTTTCTAAGGCTTTAAAATATCCGTGGCTATCAAAAATTCCAGAAGAGGGAGAAAAAATGGAATTTTTTACATTAAGAAAAGGATAGATCTTTTTTAAATTTGGTTCATAAGTTAAATCTTCTAATCCACAACTTATAGCATTTAGTCTAATTGATTCGAGCTTGCTATTTTCCTCTTCATTTGTAGCAACGATGTATTTTCCACAATTATTGAAAGAAATATTTTTTTTGGTTAGATATTCATACAACATATTTTTTCCTTTGATACAAAGTTCTGATTTAAGAGAATTCTTTTTATAATATATTCCTGCATGAATTACTTCGGAATTTCTGCTCGAAGTTTCCATGCCTAGAAAATTGTTTTTTTCTATTAAAAATATTTTATTAAATTCTTGAGAAAGAAATTTCGCTGATGCTAAACCAGCTACTCCTCCTCCTAACACCAAGCAGTCTACTAAGTACTTATCCATTCTTTTGTCCTTTCATCCAGTTTAGAAAATAGACTGTCAAAGAGAAGTAGGAAATTAAAGCTGTTATTAAAAGAAGAGTTAATGAAATAATAAAGTAAAAGTCGTTCAGTAGAGGATTTAATATTAAGAGAAAAATAGAGAAAAACTGAAAAGCTGTTTTTAATTTTCCATAATTATTTACTTTAATTAATTCTGTGTTTGTATTGTTTAAAACTAAATAGTATCTAAAAGAAGTAACACAAATTTCTCTCAAAATAATTAATATCGAAATTATTGTTAATGCTTGATTTGAATAAATAAAAACTAACCAAACTAAGATGGTAACTACTAAAATTTTATCAGCTATAAGATCTAAAAAAGCTCCTAATTCTGATTCTAGACCATATTTTCTTGCTAAAAATCCATCGAAAAAATCAGTGATGGATGAAATTAAAAATAAGAATGCAGCCAATAAATACGTTTCACTTTCCAAAGAAAAAATAATTGGCAAGACTAAGAAAATTCTAAAAAAAGAAAGAAGATTTGGTAAAAGTCTCATTAGTATTCTAGTTTAGGTGCTTCTTAATAAGCTTTGCTTTTTGCTCACCAATGCCATTAACCTTTATAAGGTCATCATAAGAAGCTTCTTTTAATCTTTTAATACCGCCAAAATGCCTTATTAAAAGATTTGAATATTTTTTACCGATAGACGGAATTTGATCTATTTCAGATTTAAAATAAGAATTACTTCTTCTTTGTCTATGTTTTTTGATGGCAAACCTATGGGATTCGTTTCTAATTAATTGTATCAACCTTGAGCAACCCTCAAGATTTGAAATACTCAACTTAAAAGGAGAACTCTTAAAATGAATCTCATCATATTTTTCATTTCTCAATGGTCCTTTTGAGATAGAAATTAGATTAATTTCTTTGAACCCATTTTTTTCTAACTCACTCGAAACTGAATTTAATTGCCCTTTGCCTCCATCGATAATTAATAAATCTGGAAAAGTTTTATTATTATCTTCAAGATTTTTCAGTCTTCTTCTTACTGCTTCTGATAGAGCCAAATAATCGTCATTTTTTTCAAGAGATAGATTCATGCTCCTATAATTTTTCTTGTCGGGACCACTTTCCGAAAAAGAGACGCATGATGCTGTAACTTTACTCCCTTGATTATGACTTATATCGAAAGCTTCAATTCTTTCTAGACTTTTTAGACTTAATTTTTCTTTAAGATGAGTAAATGACTCTTTTACCCATTCAAAGGTATTTCTTCGATTAATTCTATCCAACGCCTGTGATTCGGCAATTTCAAGTAAAGGCTTATTTTTTTTTGATTTTTTTATAATCTTTATTTTTTTTTCTAAAATATTTTCTAATTCAATTTTGTGATTTGATAAGTCGAAGTTTGCTATTAAATTTATTTTTTTTTCTTTTACATTTAAATAATACGATTCAATAAATCTAAGAAACATGTCCTTATCCCTCAATAGTTTCTGATCTTCTAAGAAAAAGTTCTTTGTTGTACTTATCCAACCATCTCTTACCTCGACCAAGCTTATACAAATACTAAATTTGTTCTTTTTGAAAGCTACGACGTCTATGTCTTGGTACAAAGTCAATATACTCTGATTTTTTTGGATATCTCGAATGGCATTAATTTTATCCCTATAGAGAATTGCCCTTTCA
>CEWK01133232.1_pt1 | contig 25511 bp, 17 predicted proteins | sample 531431 | NCBI WGS metagenome assembly CEWK01 (sample SAMEA2623059, study PRJEB7988) | marine metagenome | isolation source: saline water (ENVO:00002010), including
GCTGTCAAACCTTCTCTAAAATCATCACCTGAAATTTCAAATTTTACTTTTTTAAGTAATCCCGATTCATCGGCATATTTTTTTAGAGTTCTTGTTAGACCTCTTCTAAAACCCGATAGGTGCGTACCACCCTCATGCGTGTTAATATTATTAACATAAGAATGTATATTTTCGGTATATGAATTATTATAAACCATAGCAACTTCAACAGGAACGCCGTCCTTTTCCCCATCAATATGAATGACTCCATCCATAATTGAATCTCGTGTTGCATCTAAAAATGTAACAAATTCTTTTAAACCTCCTTCTGAATAAAAGGATTCTTTGACAAAAGCCCCACTATCATCTTTTCTTCTTTTATCAGTTATTGAAAGATGGATTCCTTTATTTAAAAAAGCTAACTCTCTTAATCGAGCAACTAAAATATCAAAATGGTAAACAGTATCCTCAAAAATAGAAGAATCGGGCTGAAAAGTCACATGTGTTCCTGATTCAGATGAAGATCCAATTTCTTTAACATCATATTTTGGAATACCAATGCTATATTCTTGTTGAAAGATTTTTCCATCTCTATAAACTTTGACATCTAAGTGAGAAGATAAAGCATTTACACAAGAAACTCCAACACCATGTAATCCCCCAGAGACTTTGTATGATCCTTTATCAAACTTTCCACCCGCATGCAAAACAGTCATTACGACTTCTAGTGCAGATTTGCCTTCCTTTTCGTGTATTCCTACAGGAATACCCCTACCGTTGTCTTTTACTGTGATAGAATTATTCTCATTAATAAAACAATCAATATGTGTACAATGACCAGCTAACGCCTCATCAATAGAGTTATCTACCACTTCGTATACTAAATGATGTAAACCTTTTATACCTACATCACCAATATACATTGCAGGCCGTTTTCTAACAGCTTCTAAACCTTCAAGAACTTGTATATTATCGGCGCTATAATTTTTATTTTCTTCACTCATAAAAAAAAATTTGATTTGTAACAAAAATACAATTTACTGCTTTTTATAAAATCAAAATACTATTTAAAAATTACTGTTTTTTCAACATAAAGTTGATAACTTCTAAAAGGAGCTTTTAATTCCAAACAACATGCTTATACCTTGTTCTCTATAACCCAGCCAAGTTTCATTTTTATTATTGGTGAGATTTTGGATATTTAAAAATGTAGACAGCCATTTTGAGTAATTATATTCAAAAAGTAAATTTGCGTATAAATAAGGACCTAATTTCTGAATATTTGGATTTTCATAAGGGACAGCTATTTGACTAGAAGAAATAGTTGCAAATCTTTTTTTAGTAAAAAACAATACAGATGGTGTTAAATTTATTTTTTTCTCCAATTTGAAAGGGACTTGCAAATTAAACTCAAGATTAGAGGTGTTAAAAACATCCTCACTCCAATTATAAAAATCACATTTTAAATCTAAACTTAAAAAACTATTTATCTTTTTCCTATATTCTAATTTTAGATTAAATTCATTTAAATCAATATATTCTGACTTATACCTTGAATAAGATAAATTATCAACTCTTACAAAGTGTAAAAAGTTATCAACAATACTATAGCTAATTGAGGTTTTAATTAACTCATTGTCACTCAAAATATTTCTCAATGAAAAATAAAATTTATCTCTTTTAGTAAAACTCAAGTTTTGATCAAAGGCATAGTTAGCATTAATACTTTGATTCATACCATAAGTATGTATATATGGATTTATTTCAGAGATGTATTTGATACTATTTTTATAATGAGACTGCGAAAATCCTGTCTCTATTTTAATGATATCTTTTACTAGCTCCTTAGAAAATCTAACATTTGGCATTAGATGAAAATTTTGTTGTGATGATTTAACAGAAAGATCAAACCCTAAAGTTATATTGTATTTGTTTAAAGCATAATTTGGAGAAAAATTAAAATAATTAATATATTTAGATCTAAATGGTGACAGTTCACTGTTATAATTGAAATAGGAATCAAATCTTGTATTTATTTTTAATGGTAGATTTTCAAAAAGATTAGCTATATTAGAACTAACATGAACATGATTTTCAGAAAATTCATTTAAATCTGAAATAGATAACTTAGTATTATGATCTATTTGATTAGGGTTATTTTTATTAGAAAAAATATTTAATGATAATTTTGTGAAAGCAAATCTATTTCTAAAATAGCCACTAAACAAGTCATTTTCATTTTCATAAAAAGCAGTTCTTTTATCATAAATCAAATTTATTCTGTAAACATTAGATAATGTTATTTGTTTGTAAAATCCATAAAAACTATTCTTACTATTTTTTGCAGGCAAGTATTTATCAGCATAATGATTAAAATAAATACCATAACTTTTATTTTTAGAGCGAGTAGAACAATATATAATATCGGCTTGAGTTTTCCAATAATTACCGAAACCAAAGCTAATACTGTTATTATATAATTTATCTAACAGTGGCTCTTTGATTTTTGCAGGAGCTAATATTTTTGTTTTATAATTAGATCTTAAGTTAAAATCAAAAAAATTATATTCTTGTACTATTTTGTTAGAAGATGAATCACTGTATGTAGCTCTATCATTTATTTTTGTTGCATCAACTATTGAAGGAGTAAATTCTTCAAAAATCTTTATTTCTGTAGTTTTAATATCTTGAGCAAAAATTGAGCGTGATATAAATAAAATAAAAGATAAGACCCTAATCAAATTCATTTTCAATATTATTTAAATTAATTTTATCAATATTTTCATTAATTGTATCAGATATAATTTCTTTTACAATATAATTTTCATCTATTCTTTGAACTTCATAATCATAGTCATCTTCAAATATCTCAATAAAAGCTTGGTCCTTTTTTTGCTCAAAAACTTCATTTTTTTCTTTTTCAATAATGGATTCCAACTTCTCAATTGCTAAATCTGTTAAATCAGTGCCATTATAATTTTCTATTACACTTTCAAGAGTTGCTTTAGCTTGAAATGTTTTGTTTATATCTATGTAAATATCTGCAAGCAAAATAAAACTCTTTGCTGTGTAATACTTATTTAAATAATTTTTTACTAGATCAAATATTAATTCCTCTGCCAACTTTAAACTATCATCAAGGTAAGCAAAGTATGATAGATGATACATTGCCTCACAGCAATGATCATCTATTTGGTAGGACATTAATTTAGAAAAAGTGCTTTTTGATTTTGCATAATTACCAGAGTTAAATTCATCTCTAGCAATAATCAAATAAGCCTTACTAATTAAAAAATCATCAACTTTTTCTAAATTAATAACTTGCTCGGCAAATAAAGAAGATTTAGATACATCAATATTTTCATATCCTATCATAAGTCTACTTATAACTTCTCGATTTAATGAACTAGAAAAAATAATTTTTTGTAATTGTTCATAAAAGCTATTTGACATTCTATAATCATCTTTTTGATAATAATATCTTGCTAAAAAAACTAATGCTTCTTTCTTATGATTTTCAGAAGGCTCACATAACATTAACTTTTTATAATAATAAATAGCATCTAAGGTGTCTTTAATATTGTTCGAACTTACTGCAACATAATATAGCGCTTTTTTATGAAATATTCCATTTTCAAAGCGATTTAAGTATTTTTTAAATGATGATTTAGCTAAAAAATAATCTTTTTGAACATATTTCATATAAGCCGAATTATACAACAAAGAATCTTGCTCTGATATTGTTATGTTATACTCAGGTAAGGATTCTACCAAATAAATATAATCATCAATTCTATTTAAGCTTGAATAAGCAAATTGTAAAGAAGATAGAGATTGTTTAAAATACTTTGTGTTGGAATAATCATTTACTACAATCAAAAATTGATTAATAGCCTGATCAATACTGTCAGCTTGCATATACATGTTACCAATATTTAAGTATGCGTCAGCAAGCCAATCAACATTTGATGATGAATCAATTAATATATTATAATATACTTTTGCATTTTCAAAATTTGAAGTATTTTTATGATAACTTGCTAAATCTTTGACTGCCAACAAAAAATAAGTTGAATTTTTATATTTTTCAAAGATTTCTACTAAGCAATTTAATTGCATATTATCATCATTTAACAATCGAGCTGAAATTGAAGACTGATACAACGCGTAATCAACATCAAAAAGATTATAAGCTAAGGACTTTTGATAATATCTAAATGCTAAATCATATTTTTTAAGCATAAAGTAACTATCAGCTAATCTCAATAAAGCATCATTGATCTTTAAGCTATCATTAGAAACTTTCAAAAAAGATCTATACCATTTAACACTATTTTGATAATCTTTTGATTTATAATAGGCATATGCTAGGTTGTATTTTTTTAATGTCTGAAAACTTGATAAATCTGTACTTAATATTGTTGGAAGGCTAGTATAAGAGTCAATTGCATCAGAAAAATTTGATACATTATAAAGACAGTCTGATAACCAAAACTTACTTAAAAAAGTATATGTTTCATTTACAGGATACTTAATAGATCGATTAAAATATAAAATTGCCTTTCTAAACTCTTGATTATTATACTCTTGAATTGCTAAGTAAAATGAAGCCCTTTGTAATGACTTTTGTTGTTCCAAGGTTAGTGTATCTAAATCAATTAACTTTTCATATACATCAAAGTGCATATTTGTTGATTCAAACATTTTAATCATTAAGGATTCAATATAAGCTGTATTTTTTGAGTTAACAAAAGACTTTAAATAGGTTTGCAAGATATTAAATGTATTATCAAAAGGTAAATCAAGTTGATATGATAATTTTGCATAATTAAACCAAGCTTCTTCTTTTAAACTTTGATTATGTTCATAGGTTATTGATTTTTTAAATGCATTAAGTGCATATGTGTAATATTCGAACTCAATATAACTTGCTCCCAGATAATAACATGAAAATTGTAAGATACTATCCGACACATTTGAAACATTTTCAAGATTTAAGATAGCATATTCGTATTGACCAGTATTATAATAAGAGTATCCTAGCATAAATGATAGCATAGGATCTGTACTATTACTTTCGGTTTGTAATTTTTGAAAAAATGTTATTGCATTTTTATAATCTCCAGTTCTGTAATATGCCTCTCCTAATAATCTAAAAATCTCTTCCTTTCTCTGTGGTATTATATCATCTAATAGTGGTTTTGCATAAGCAATTAAATTTTGGTAATCTTCTTTGTGAAAATAAATCTGAGAAATATAATACGGAACTATTTTACCAAATTTTTTATCATTTTCTAAAATTAAAAAGTTTTGTAGTGCAGAATTATACAATTTTGTTTCATATGAAATGTATGCATAATAATACTTTGCAGGTTTACTAAATTTACTTTCTAAATTCTTAACTTTAGAAAAATAATATTTAGCTTTTTCTAAAGAATCAATATTAAAATGCGAATAAGCTAGTCTAAATGTATTTTCAATTGAAAAATGTTTTAGCTTTTCCAAATATGTTATCGCTTTTGGGTAATCTTTTTCTCTATAATAAATATCAGCTATGTCTTTATTAACTTGATCATTGTACAAATTATATGGAAATTTTTCATTCAAATCGTTATATAACTTTAGTGCATCTTCAAGTTTTAGCTCTTTAGAACATCTAGCACTAAGATACATTGTCTGCTCTGTAATTTGATCTTCATGCAATTCAGAAAGAATTGATTGAGCAGCGCTATATTTCTTATTTTCATAAAAGGATATTGCAGTCTCTACAATATTTTGATTTTGTGAAAAAACAATTTTCGAAACAAAACATACAACAAAAAATAAAAATAAATGTCTTTTCATGCAAATATCTTATAATTTAATAAAATTAAAAATAAAAAAACTACATACTAAACGTTATTAGTAAAGTTGTGAACAGAAAGCTTTAACAAATATTATCTGCAAACTGCATTAAAAATATAATAAATATTTTAATTTGCTTTATGCTTTATATTCTTAAAATAAAAGGCACAACAAAAATACCTGACTTCGTGCAGATAAGAGATAATAAGATGACTTTAATTGCATATTTTAGATTAAGTCAAATTACTAAAGGATTAGAAAAAAGTAATCTAACCAAATATAAAAATGAAATAACCGAAATCTTACATAAGATGCCCTATGGGAAAATATATAAATATTTAAAAAAAAATGAATACTAATGTTATAGAAATACAAAAAGTAGATATAGATCAAAAGCATCAAAGAGTTTTTGAAAATCTAAATCTTAATATTAGTAAAGGAGAATTTGTTTATCTAATTGGAGATACGGGTAGTGGAAAAAGCTCCTTACTTAAATCACTTTATGCTGAAATCAAAATATCTAGTGGTAAAATGATTATTGCTGACACAAATTTAAAAAGCATCAAGCGCAAACAAATTGCTAAATTTAGAAGGAAATTAGGTATTGTATTTCAAGATTTTCAATTATTAACTGATCGTTCAATATTTGAGAACTTGAAATTTGTATTGAAAGCAACTGGCTGGAGGGAAAAAGAAAAAATTAACAACAGAATATCAGAAGTATTAGAAAGCGTCAATTTAAATAATATTAAAGATAAAATGCCATACGAGCTTTCTGGAGGAGAACAGCAAAGAGCTGCTATTGCAAGAGCATTACTAAATAACCCTCAAATAATTCTAGCTGACGAGCCTACTGGCAATCTAGATCCAGAAAAATCTGATAAAATTATAAAGTTACTAAAAGAAATAAGCTTAAATGGAACTACAGTTTTAATTGCTACTCATGACTATCCAATAATCAAAAAACATAAAGCTAGGACAATTAAATGTATTAATAAGGGAATAGTTGAAATTGATACAAGTACAATATAAATGTTTAAAGAAAATATATCTATTAAAAAATACAATACATTTAAAATAGACGTTAAATGTAGATTTTTCTCAGAGTTTAAAAATACTATAGAGCTCAAAAAGATATTGGAATCCCCAATTTACCATAAAAATAAATCAATTGTTTTGGGCGGTGGATCTAATATTTTATTTACAAGTGATTATGACGGTGTTGTACTAAAAAATAATATAAATGGTATTAAAATAATAAAAGAGGATAATAGTAATGTTAATGTTGAAGTTGGTGCAGGAGTAGATTGGAATAAATTTGTGAATTGGAGCGTAGAAAGAAATCTTTCGGGAATTGAAAATTTAGCTCTAATACCTGGTTCAGTTGGCGCTAGTCCCGTACAAAATATAGGTGCATACGGAATGGAAGTTAAAGACAGTATTGTTAGAGTTTATGCTTTTGATATACAAAAAAAATCAGAAAACATTTTTCAAAACAAAGAATGTAACTTTAAGTATAGAGATTCTATTTTCAAGAAAGAGCTTAAGAATAAAATAATAATTACAAAAGTTGTATTTAGGCTAAGAAAAGAACCAATTAATAACATTAGCTATGGAGATATTGCGTCAGAATTGCAAATTCTAAAACTTTCACCATCACCAAAAAATATTGCAAAAGCTGTAACAAATATTAGATCTAAAAAACTACCCAATCCTCAAATTCTTGGTAACTGTGGAAGTTTTTTTAAAAATCCTGTTTTAGAAAAATATAAATTTTTAAAATTGAAAAAAAAATTTCCAAATATAGTTCACTTTGTCATTTCAGAAAACAAAATAAAAATCCCTGCTGGTTGGTTAATTGAAAATATTGGACTCAAAGGCTATAGAAAAGGGGATGTTGGCATACATAAAGAACAAGCATTAGTTATAGTTAATTATGGAAACGCTTCAGGAAAAGATATATTAAAAATAGCTAAAGAAGTTCAAATCAAAGTAAAAGAAAACTATAACATTAAAATTGAACCTGAAGTAAATATTATATGAAAGAAAAATTATTTATTATTAAAATTCTGTTATTATGTTCTATTAAGCTTCATAATTTAAGATTTTAGTATCGTCAGATTTTGAATATTTAATTCCTATAACTAAAGAGAATATGATTAAATAAGTACCTGATCCAATCATACTAAACATCTCAATATTTATATCAACCATGATCATTAAATAAAGCATTGACACAAAAAAAGGAAGAAGTGTAATTGCAAAAAGCCATCTAGCAATTTTTAAATAATCTAAGTAAATCAAATAAAACAAAATCACAGCAACCAATGGTAAAATCAAAATAAAATATTGTTTTGACACTTTAGCCAATTCAAATATATTTATTGAGTAACTTGACAAGGGTAAAAAACAAGAAATAAATAACATTAGAACCGCAATTAGCGAGATAATTTTGTTTTTTGTGAATACAGTCATTTAAAAATATTTACTTTTTTGTGTTTCTTGCAATATCTGCTCGAGACATAATTGCTTCAGAAATCCATCTGGTTAGCAGTAAAAAACAAAATGCAATTATTGGGAAAACCACTAAGTCTGCGATAGCCGTGCCTGTTCCAGACAAACCAAAATATTCTAAAATCCCAAATGAGTTGTCAGTAAAAATTCCTATAACAGAAACTGTAGTACCTATAATTGCAATAAATACTGAAGCTGATTCTCCCAAAGTTGCAATAAAATTTGAAGCTATAGTTGTTGCAACATAACCTTTTGATCTATCCAGATGTTTAAACTTGTCTTTTCGACTAAAAAATATCTGAAAGCTTATCCAACAAGAGATAGAAAAAGCAATAAAATAAAATAACCATTGCATTACATCTTTAAAAGATGAATCAAATATTCCATTGTCAATATCAATATAAAGAACATAAAAAGGCCAAAACAAAAATAATGCTCCTATTAATTGATAAAACAGACCAGTAGTTCTTGTAAATAAAGATCCATTGTCTATTGAATCACTGTATGGTTTACTAAAGGTAAAAAAAACACTATCTTGATTAACTGATGCGGCTTTACTCATTAATTGATCTTTGTATTGATCAGCTTTTTCTTTTAAGTCTTCCATAGTTTATAGTTTATTTGTTATTATTCACAATAATACAAAAAATAAAATAGTGTTTTTAGATCTAAAAATTTAGCAACTATAGATTATCAATGATTTTATTAAAAAGTTTACTTGGTCTCATACTGCTTGAAACGAGTTTATAGTCAGGAAAGTAATAACCATCAATATTTTGTTTTTTTCCTTGAGGGACGCTTAACTGTTTAATTATTTCTACTTTGTTGTTTTTTAATTTTTCAAATAATTTAGAAAAAATAATTTTTAGTGATTTATCTGAAACTTGTCTTGATAATTCTTCTGCCCAATACATTGCTAAATAGAAATGTGAAATTCTATTATCAATTTCACCAACTTTTCTTTTGGGAGATTTTCCATTTTTTAAAATTTTTTCAATAGCTAAATCTAATGTTGAAGAAAATATTTTAGCTTTTTTATTATTATTAAACTCAGCAAAATGTTCCAATGAAACAACTAAAGCCAAAAATTCCCCCAAAGAGTCCCATCTTAAATGTCCCTCTTTGATGAATTGTTGTACATGCTTTGGTGCTGAACCTCCAGCACCCGTCTCAAACAAACCTCCCCCATTAATTAAAGGAACAACAGATAACATCTTAGCAGAAGTTCCGAGTTCTAATATGGGAAATAAATCTGTTAAATAATCCCTCAAAACATTACCAGTAACAGAAATTGTATTTAAACCTAAATTGACCCTATTAAGAGTATAGTTGCAAGCACTCAAAGGAGACAATATTTTAACTTCTAAAGAGGCTAAATCATAATTTTTTAAATACTTTTTTACTTTAAGTATTATTTCTGCATCGTGTGGTCTATTTTCATCTAACCAAAATATTGCAGGCCAGCCAGTAGCTTTTGCTCTATTAACAGCTAACTTAACCCAATCTTTAATAGCATAATCCTTAGTAGTACACATTCTCCAAATATCACCTTTATTCACTTTGTGTTCAAAAATTAAATTTTTGTTTTTATCGTATACTTTTACTTTTCCAGAATCAGCTATTTCAAATGTTTTATCGTGAGAGCCATATTCTTCAGCTTTTTGAGCCATAAGACCAACGTTCGAAACTGTTCCCATTTTGGATGGATCAAATGCCCCATGTTTTTTACAAAAATCTATTACAGCAGAGTATACAGATGCATATGAACTATCTGGTATAATAGCTTTAGTATCTCTTAATTCTCCATTTTTATCCCACATTTTTCCGGAGTTTCTAATCATTGCTGGCATAGAAGCATCAATAATTACATCTGAAGGAACATGAAGATTTGTAATCCCTCTTTCAGAATCTACCATAGCAATTTCTGGTGCTGATAAAAAAGTATCTTTAATGTCTTTCTCTATTTTATCGCTAATATTTTTAGGTAAATGCTGCATTCTATTTAAAAGATCAGAAAATCCGTTTTTAAAATCAACACCAATTTCTTCAAAAAGCACAGAGTGTTTATTCACTAATTCTTTAAAAAACACAGATAAAAAATGAGAAAATATTATTGGATCAGAGATCTTCATCATAGTAGCTTTTAAATGTAATGACAATAATATGCCAGACTTCTTAGCGCTTTCTATTTCTTTAGCTAAAAATTCGAGTAAACTAACTTTAGACATAACCGATGTGTCTATTATTTCTTCGGAAGAAACTAAAATGTTTTCCTTCAATAATGTATAAGTACCATCATCAGAATAAAATTTAATTTTTAACTCTGAAGCATTTTTGATCTGGTATGATTTTTCATTATGAAAAAAATCACCATTTTTCATTGTTGCAACGTGTGTCTCTGAAGTTGAAGACCAAGAACCCATATGATGAGGGTTTAATTTTGCATATTGCTTTACTGAATTTGGAGCTCTCCTGTCAGAGTTACCTTCTCGTAAAACTGGATTAACCGCTGAACCCTTAACTTTATTATATCTTATTTGAATTTGATGTTCTAATTTATTTTTAGGTTCATCAGGATAGTCTGGCAAATCAAATCCCTTTAATTTTAACTCAGCTATTGTTGATTTCAATTGAGGTATAGAAGCTGAAACATTTGGTAACTTAATTATATTAGCTTCAGATAAATTTACTAGCTTTCCAAGTTCTTCAAGCCCGTTATCTTGTTTTTGATTTTCTTTTAAATATTCAGGGAAAGCCGACAAAACCCTAGAAGCTAAAGAAATATCACTTATCTCTACATGTATATTAGCTTTTGAAATAAATGCTTTAACAATTGGCAACAAAGAATGAGTTGCTAACATAGGGGCTTCATCAGTTAATGTATAAACAATTGACTTTGACTTATTAATCATCATATTTTATTTAAATTAGTATCCAAAAATTTCATTCAAAGATAAGTATTCAATCTTACCATACTGATTAAAAATACTTTTATCTATTTTTTTTAAAGAACCAAGCACTAAAATACTTCTATTTTTGTTACCGATGTTTAATTGATGAAATTTTTGTAAATGACTGATATCTATATGGTCTATATATTTATATATATCCTTTCTTAAATCATAATCAACATTTAATTTATTTAGTTTTTCATAATATTTTATTGCAGAGAAACCTATAAGTCTTTCAGATCTTAACTTTTGCTTTATTGACTCTTTAGAGTTTTCTAAGTTTTTTTCAAACAAAGGCATATTATCTATCAGTTTATAAATAGATGATAAAGCCTCAGATAATTTACTGTTCTGAGTGCTTAAATAGCATAAAAAATAATGAGAATCATAAATGTTTTCTGGAAGTGAATATGAAGCATGTACTGAATAAGCTAAAGATTTAAATTCTCTAATATCTTGAAAAATAATAGAACTCATCCCTTCACTAAAATATTCATTGTGTAATTTAATTAAAGACTGTTGAGAAATATTAAATTTCGTCCCTTTTGAAAGTACTATAACTTTAGTTTGGTCAGTATTATAATCAGCAAAATATACAACTGTGTCAGAAATATTTTTTTCTTTGAAGACTTTATTTTTTTGCAACAATAAATTTGAGTTATGTGTGTGATGTTCTTTTAAAATAGCTGATACTCTATTTATATTTTCAGGTCCATAATAATATATTTTATGACTATGTTTAATTAGTTTATTTATTAACATAAGTAGTTCTTCTGAGCTAGTATTCTTAAGTTCAATATCTGTTAAAACATTTGTAAAAGAAGAATTTGATCCATACTTTGCATAATTAATCATCGCTTTCCAAAGAATTACATGTTGGTCTAATTTATCATCATATCTTTTCTTTAAATTATTAAGTTTTAAATCACTTAAAACATCTTCATCGGCAACAACATTTGTAAATAACTTTTCAAAAAACAATAATGATGATTTAAAATTATCTGACAATCCAGATAATGTTATTTCAACTCTATTGGATGAACACTGAACGTTAATTTCACACCCTAATTTGTATAAAATTTGAGCTTTTTCTTCTAAAGGAATATTTTTTGTGCCTAGAAGCTGAAAATAATCTAACGCAAATGATAATTTTTTATGGTGATCTTTTCCAAAATCGTAAACATAACTCAAGACAAACCTTTTGTTATCTATATTTTTTTTATATATAAGTGGAATTTCCCCAATCATTTTTTGTTTAAAGTCCTTATCAAAATCTAAAAATACAGGAGAAATCTTTTTTACTTTTTCTGAAATTAAAGAATCAAAATAAGACGAGTGAATATTTGTATTAGTATTAATATTTGTAGATGATAATTTTTGTTTTGAAGATTGTTTTAGCTCAAGATTATCACTAAATTTTTTATAAACTACAACATAATTATCCTTATACCTAGATTTAACAAAATCTACTACATCCTTCTTAGTTATACTGGTAAGATTTTGGATTTGATTAGCATACTCTTCCCATGAGTAACCCAAAATAAATGAATCAACAAAATCACTAACACGACCGCTATTATTTTCATGTTTTTTGATCTGATTTAACTTTAAGTCTGAAATAATTGCATCAATTAACCAGGAATTAAAATTACCTCTTTTAATTTCATTTATTTGACCAAGTAGTAGTTCCTTTACTTCTTTTAAAGATTGATTTTGTTTTGTTCTAGCATACATAGTATGAACAGAGTAGTCCTTAAGTACATATGGGAAACTTCCTCCTTCAATCAACTTTTGTTTTAGATTTAGGTTCAAATCTATTAATCCAGCACATGAGTTAGAAAGAATCATGTCAACTAAATATATCATTAGAGAATCAAAACTTTTTGCTCCATTTAATCTAAAAGCTAAATAAAGTCTTTCAAATTGGGGACCAAAAACAACATTTTCGACTGGCTTCAAAATTGGCTCTTCATTAGTCACATCAAAAACTGGAACTTTTTTGCTTTTAAATTTCCCCCAATATTTATTTATTAAATTAACAGTCTCAACATAGTTTAAATTTCCCGACAAACAAATAGCCATGTTATTTGGAACATAATATTTATCAAAAAATTTGTACAGCGATTTTATTGAAGGATTTTTTAAATCATTTTTAGTTCCAAGAATTGTTTGTTGACCATATTGATGCTTTGGAAATAATGCTTCAAATAAAGATTCAAAAAGCTTGTTACTATCACTACTAAGAGCCATATTTTTTTCTTCACATATAGCTTCAAGCTCTGAACTAAAAAGCCTAAAAACTGGCGATTTAAATCTTTGTGCTTCTAATTTAAGCCATTTTTCCAGTTGATTAGATGGTATATCATTTATATAAACTGTTCTTTCAAAGGAAGTATAAGCATTCGTATTTTTAGCTCCTATTGCAGATAATATTTTATCATACTCATTAGTAATAGCAAACTTTGCAGCATCCATAGACAATAAATCTATTTTTTTTAATATGTTTTTTCTTTTTTCTTTTTGATAAATAGATAAAGATCTGTGTTCTTCATATAATGTTTCAATTTTTTTTAGAATTTTTTTTTCCTCTAAATAATTTATAGTTCCAAATAAATTTGTTCCTTTAAATAACATATGTTCTAAACAATGAGAAAGTCCAGTTAATTCTTTTGGGTCGTGCTTACTTCCAACACGAACAGCAATACTGGTATATATCCTTGGTGTATTAGCATTTCTTGACAAAAAAACTTTTAAACCATTCTCTAAAGTATATAATTTAGTCTTTAAGATCGCTTTCAATTAATCATCATATTTTTCATCAAACATACTTAATAAAAAAAAACAGTTAAATTTATAAAATTAGTAATCAGTGTCTAAAGAAAGTTTTTGTTTTAAATTTTCCAAATATTTATTTGTTTCTACCATTTGATTAAATTTATCTTTATTTGTGTAGGGAGTTTTTTGCTGAACATTCTTTAAAATCTCTAAAGATATTTCAATAGTTTTATTTTTAAGGTTTTCTCTTAAAAAATCTAAAATAGTATGCTTTTCATCTAAAATTATTTCTCGCTGTGCGGCATTACTCAAAAAAATATGTATAACTTGTTCTGGAAGTAGCTTAGGACTATTAATCTCCAACGCAAGTGCAACATTCGATTTACCTAATTTTTTAAAATACTTGATTAATTCAACCCATTTATTTAACATTTCTTCTTCAGAAAAATCTTCAGTTTTTAAAGCTTGGTTAATATCAGATATTTTTTCAATTTGTTCTTTTTTTTGTTCAGTTGAGTTAATTAAAATAGTAGATGGTTTTTTTATAGAATTAAGATCAATACTAACGTTAGTGCTGGTGTGCTTCAACTCTACTACCTCCTCTTCAGGTGAAATTAAATTCTTAGTTTTTTCTGATTTTATATCATTGTCTTCAAAAACTTTTTTTTTAGTAGTTAAAGTTTTTTTTTTATGAGCTATTTCATTAACAGAAAAAATCCTTAAAAGCATTAATTCAACTAATAATCTTTGATTACTTGAATTTTTATAGTTGACATCAACATCACTACAAATGTTTAAACTTGACAGTAAAAAATCTACACTACATAACTTAGATTGGGATAAATATCTCTGTTGTAATTCGTCTCCTAATCCTAACAAATCAATAGTTTTAGCATCTTTTGAAACTAACAAATCTCTAAAATGCTTTGCTAAACCAACAACAAACTCTTGACCATCATATCCGTTTTCAATAATTTCATTAAAGATACTTAATACTTTATGGAAATTCTCTGCTATCAAATTTTCAGTTAATTTAAAATAATATTCGTAGTCTAATACATTTAAAAGTTTGACGACTCGTTTAAAAAAAAGTGTTTTTTCCGTCCAATTACATAGCCTATCAAATAATGATAATGAATCGCGTAATGCTCCATCTGATTTTTGGGCAATCAATCTAAGAGACTCTTGATCAACTTCTATATTTTCCTCTTTGGCCACAAAATTTAAGTACTCAACAATATCGCTATCTCCTATTCTTTTGAAATCAAAAATTTGACATCTAGACAGAATTGTAGGAATTATTTTATGTTTTTCAGTTGTAGCAAGTATAAATTTAGCATGTTTTGGTGGTTCTTCAAGTGTCTTTAAAAAAGCATTAAATGCAGACTGAGACAACATATGAACTTCATCTATAATATACACCTTATATTTACCAACCTGAGGAGGAACTCTTACTTGTTCAGTTAAATTTCTTATATCTTCAACAGAATTATTAGATGCTGCATCCAATTCAAAAATATTGAATGAAAAATTTTCTAAATCAGCATCATTAGTAAATTTATTGATTTCTTTTGCAAAAATACGCGCACAAGTTGTCTTTCCCACTCCTCGAGGACCACAAAACAAATAAGATTGAGCTAATTGATCAGATTCAATTGATTTTTGAAGAATTGATGTAATTGACTTTTGTCCTACAACAGCTTGAAAAGACATTGGCCTATATTTTCTTGCAGAAACAATAAAATTACTCATACAAAATAATTAAAAATTACGATTACAAAGCTAATTATTAATTACAAAAATCATATAAAATTACATATCAAATTAAAAAAAGCAACTATTTATTAATAGATTGAATGTTTTTATTAAATTTGCGGCCCATTAAATAATTAATATTTAAATGACACAAGCAATATGAATAATTACGAAACTGTTTTCATTATGAATCCCGTTTTATCTGAAGAACAGATAAAGGAAACAGTAAAAAAGTTTGTTTCTTTCATAAAAACAAATCAAGGAACTGTTTCCCATGAAGAAAATTGGGGATTAAAAAAACTCAAATATACAATTCAAAAGAAAAAAACTGGATTTTATTATCTGTTAGAGTTTACATCTGAAGGTAAATTAATTAACGATCTTGAAATTGAATTCAAGAGAGATGAAAGAGTTATTAGATGGCAAACTATAAAGCTAGAAAAGTTTGCCATGGAATACGCTGAAAAAAGAAGAAACAAAATTAATAATAACAAAAAAGCATAAAAATGGCTACTGATGTAAAGTATTTAAATCCTGTTGATATAGAAATCAAAACTAATGATAAGTACTGTCGCTTTAAAAAAATGGGGATCAAATATATCGACTATAAAGATCCAGAATTTTTAATGCGATTTTTAAATGACCAAGGTAAAATCTTGCCAAGAAGAATTACAGGTAATTCTCTAAAATTTCAGAGAAAACTAGCTGTTGCTGTTAAAAGAGCTAGACAAATTGCCTTGCTTCCATATGTAGCTGATAATTTAAAATAAATCTATGGAAATTATATTAACACAAGACGTAGAAAAATTAGGTTTTTGTAATGAAATTATTACAGTGAAAAATGGATATGCAAGAAACTTTCTATTTCCTAATGGTATGGCAATATTAGCTACTGAATCTGCAAAAAAATCATTACAAGAAAAATTAAAGCAACAAGAAAAGAAAGAGGAAGGACAAATCGAAGAAGCAAATAAAATTGTAAACAAATTGTCAAATTTAAACATTTCAATTAAAGCAAATGTTTCTGAAGATGGTAATAAACTTTTTGGATCCATCAAAGCTTCACAACTAATTGAAGTCATTTCTAAAGAAGGAATTGAAATAAACGCAAAGTTCATAAAACTTCCTAAAATCAAAATACTTGGTGATTACGAGGCTGAAATTAGAATAAATAGATCTGTAAGTACAACTATCCCTTTCAAAGTTGAAGCAAAATAATTGATTTTATAATTTAATTTTTTCTGATTTTTATCAAAATCACTCTTGCTTTAATCTTTTTTAATTTAGTAAATTTCTTATTTTTGTAGACAATGGATACTGAGCTAATGATATATAAAAATTACATAAAAGAAATTGAAGAAAGACAAAAACAAGGTCTAAATCCAAAGCCAATAGAAAGCTCAGATCTTCTGGAAACTATTATTGATCAAATTTTAGATAGTAATCATAAATACAGAAAAGATTCTATCAACTTTTTTATTTACAATGTTTTACCTGGAACTACAAGTGCTGCTAAAACAAAAGCTGAATTTTTAAGTGATATAATACTAAAAAAATATTACATTGAGGAAATAAATGAAGACTTTGCTTTTGAATTACTATCACACATGAAAGGAGGTCCTTCGATTGAAGTTCTTATAAATTTGGCTTTAAGTAATGATAACAAAATAGCAAAAAAATCTGCAAATATTTTAAAGACACAAGTTTTTTTATATGAAGATGATATTAATCGCTTAAAAAAAGCATATGAAAGCGGTAATATAATTGCTAAAGAAATTATAATTAGTTATGCAAATGCTGAATTTTTTACATCATTGACTGAACTTGATGAAGAAATCGAGGTTATTACATATGTTGCTGGAGTTGGTGATATATCAACGGACCTACTCTCACCAGGAAGCGATGCCCATTCAAGATCAGACAGAGAGCTACATGGAAAATCAATGTTCGACCACAACACTAAACAACAATTAGAACTTATTGAACTGCAAAAAAAGCACCCTGATAAAAGAATAATGCTAGTTGCTGAAAAAGGCACTATGGGAGTAGGATCATCAAGAATGTCAGGTGTTAATAATGTTGCTTTATGGATCGGCAAACAAGCAAGTCCATATGTTCCATTTGTTAATATTGCTCCAATAGTTGCTGGTACTAATGGAATTTCTCCAATATTCCTTACCACGGTTAGTGTGACAGGAGGAATAGGCATTGATTTAAAAAATTGGAAAAAGAAAAAAAATAAAAATGGTGAAAATATTTTAGACAATGAAGGCAATCCAGTACTAGAAGAAGTTTTTTCTGTAAAAACAGGTACAACTCTAACAATTAATACAAAAACTAAAAAACTTTATAGTGGTAAAAAAGAAGTATGTGATATTTCTAATTCATTTACTGATCAGAAAATAGAGTTCATGAGAGCTGGAGGATCATATGCGGTAGTTTTTGGAAAAAAGCTACAATCACTTGCTTCGAAAATATTAAAAATTGATGTTAAAACAGTCTATGCATCATCTAAGGAGGTTTCTCATACAAGCCAAGGATTAACTGCTGTAGAAAAAATATTTAACAAAAATGCTGTTGGAATAAATAAAGAAAAAATATTGTATGCGGGTTCTGACATAAGAGTTAAAGTTAATATTGTTGGTTCTCAAGACACTACAGGACTAATGACTACACAAGAATTGGAATCTATGGCTGCCACTAAAATTGCCCCTTCCATAACAGGAGCGTATCAATCCGGTTGTCATACAGCATCAGTTTGGGATATTAAATCACAGCAAAATATACCAAAATTGATGAAATTTATGAATGATTTTGGTTTAATTACAGCAAGAGATCCTGAGGGAAAATATCATGCGATGACTGATGTAATTCATAAAGTTCTTAATGATCTAACTGTTGATGATTGGTCTATAATTATTGGTGGCGACTCACACACGAGAATGTCTAAAGGTGTAGCATTTGGGGCTGACTCTGGAACTGTTGCACTGGCTCTTGCAACAGGAGAAGTATCAATGCCAATTCCTGAATCTGTTAAAGTTACATTTAAAGGAAAAATGCGTGAACATATGGATTTTCGCGATGTTGTACATGCTACTCAATCTCAAATGCTAGACAGATTTGATGGTGAAAATGTTTTTCAAGGAAGAATAATTGAAGTTCATATTGGTACTCTTCCATCTGATCAAGCATTTACATTTACTGATTGGACTGCAGAAATGAAAGCAAAAGCCTCGATTTGTATTTCTGAAGATAAAATTCTAATTGAATCTCTTGAGATTGCTAAAATTAGAATACAAAATATGATAAATAGAGGAATGGATAACAGCAAACAAGTTTTACAAGGACTTATTGATAAAGCAAATGAAAGAATTTCAGAAATTAAGATTGGCAAAAAAAGAGCTTTACAACCTGACTCTGATGCAAAATATTTTGCTGAATTTGAAGTTGACTTAGATTTAATAGCTCAACCAATGATTGCCGATCCTGATGTAAACAATGAAGATATTTCTAAAAGATATACTCATGATACAATAAGACCACTATCATATTACAATGGTTCCAAAAAAGTAGATCTTGGTTTTGTAGGTTCATGTATGGTTCACAAAGGAGATTTAAAAATAGTTGCACAAATGCTAAGAAATTTAGAAGAAAAGGATGGCGAAGTAAAATTTAACGCTCCGTTAGTTGTAACAGCACCTACATACAATATAATTGAAGAATTAAAAAATGAGGGAGATTGGAAAATATTACAAAAATACTCTGGATTTGAATTTGATGATAAAAATCCTAAGAACACAGCAAGGACAGAATATAAAAATATGATGTATTTAGAAAGACCTGGATGTAATCTTTGTATGGGAAATCAAGAAAAGGCCGAAAAAGGAGATACAGTAATGGCGACTTCAACACGTTTATTTAAAGGTCGTGTTGTTGCTGACGCAGATAGAAAAAAAGGAGAATCATTACTAGCCTCAACTCCAGTAGTTGTACTTTCAGCAATATTAGGAAGAATCCCAAGCATGTTAGAATATGAAAACGCTATAGTTGGTGTCAATCTCACTAAATTTGCTCCATCAAAAGAAAAACTATGTGCATAAATAATAGATAAATGAAAAATGTTATTTTAATATTAGTATCAATTGTATTTAATAATACATTATTATCTCAGTCCAGTAGTTGTATTGGAGCTGAACCATTTTGCACTGGAACAACAGTAAATTTTCCCGCATCAACAAACAGTACTGGTAATTTTCCTCCTAATGTGTTTTTTGATTGTCTTGGAACACAACCTAATCCAGCATTCTACTATCTTCAAATAGATCAACCAGGAAATATTACAATTACAATGCAAAGCAATCCTTTGGTTGATATAGATTTTATTTGTTGGGGCCCATTTAACGATCCAAACACTATGTGCGATAGCTTAACAGCTGCATATGTCGAAGATTGTAGCTATTCTATTGCAGCAGTTGAAACTTGTGATATAATTAACGCTGTAAGTGGTCAATTTTACATATTATTAATAACAAATTATTCAAATGTAACTTGTAATATAGATTTTTCACAAACTGGGGGAACCGGTACTACAGATTGTTGTATACTGGGCGATGCGGGAGAAGACAATATAAGTCCTGGTTATTCTGTGTGTGCTGACGACCAAAATTTCGATTTAGTAAATCAATTAAATGGCTCTCCAGGAACTGGCGGTATTTGGTATGACAATAATTGGAATGTGGTAAGTAACACGTTTGATCCTTCAACTAACAATAGCGGAACATATGCATACATTGTTGCAGGTACGCCTCCTCCTGGAACAACAATAACATGTCCTGATGATACATCTTTATTAGCAGTCACAGTAAACCCATTACCAAACATTAATTTCCCAACAATTGACGATATATGCACTAATGAACCACCACTTAATCTTAATACTGCTGCTCCAAGTGGAGGTGATTATACAGGTACTGGAATTAGTAATAATATTTTCACCCCATCATCGTCAAATATTGGCAACAACTTAATTTCTTATAACTTCACTGATTTAAATGGATGCTCAAATATTGAAACACAAAATATTCAAGTTAATGAAGCTCCAACAATGTCATTAGGTTCTGATGAAGAAATTCCATGTAAAACCACTATTACTATTATTCCAGATGTAAATGGAGGTTCAACACCATATTATTATTTGTGGAGTGATGGATCAACAAATTCAGAATTAGTAACTGGTGGGGCTATTGTTTCTCTAACATTATCAGATAATAACGGATGTACTGTTTTTGATGAAGTAGTTATTACTCAGGAAGAAACTCCAAATATAACAATTAGTGGAGGAGGAAATATATGTAATGATGGCTCAACAGCAATTATTAATTTTAATTTTAGTGGCCTAATACCTTGGGATCTTACTTATTCAAATGGTAATATAACAAATACTATTAATAATATTAACACAACTAATTATAGTATATCCACATTTGAAGCTGGAGAATATAATGTAGTACTTGCAAATGATACAAACTTATGTGAAGCAGATATTATAGGTAGTAATGTTACTGTAAGTGTATTACCTCTGCCTCAACCAAATATCAACCCATCATTTTATGAAATTTATCCAGGTGAAGAAATAACATTAAGCGCAGGTTCATATGCTTATTATTCGTGGTATAATATTGAGGATACTGTAAATAATATATCAGAAAACAAGGAGTTAATTGTTGACTCATCAATAAACGTATATCTGATTGTTGAATCAGAAAATGGGTGTACTGGTATTTCAAATCAAGTAACTGTAAACTATATACCAAGAGTTGATTTTTTTATTCCTTCTGCATTTACCCCAAATGGTGATGAGCATAATGATTTATTGGTTACCATTGGAAATAAAATACAATCATTTAAAATGATTATAACAAATAGATGGGGAGAAATTGTTTTTGCAACTAATAACATTAATAAATTTTGGGACGGTAAATTTAAAGGAAAAGCTACACCTGAGGGAACATATGGCTACCAAGTTAATATTATTGGTGAAGACGGAAGACCTTTTTTAAAAACAGGATCTGTTAATGTGCTTTATTAAAATTTGGTATATTTTTTATTAAACTTATTGAAAAACTTTTATAATCAATCTCGCAGCAATAATGTACAAGTCCATTAGTTATTAACAAATATTTCACAGAGAGACTTGAATTATATTTTGCAATTTGATACAATGTATTTTTTGAAAGATTTACATCTGGTGATTTGCATTCAACAATCATATAAGGCTTGGCTAAGTTATTATATATAACAATGTCTGCTCTAAAACTTAAATTATTATATTTTACAACTTTTTCAACTGACATTAATCCGTAAGGATACTGTTTGTGCATATGCAAATAATTTATACAATGTTGTCTTACCCACTCTTCAGAAGTCAGCTTCACATATTTATTTCTAACAACATCAAAAACTTCAAGTATTCCATTAGTTAATTTGGTTTTAAGCTCTATATTTGGAAAATTAAGTTTGGAAAATCCCATTTAGCATAATAAATGAGTTACAAAGATATTATAACAAATATAAATGATAAAAAAATAAGTCCAGTTTATTTTTTAATGGGAGAAGAACCATATTATATAGATAAAATATGTCGTGAATTCAGCAACAAGTTAATTAAAAAGGAGGAAAGAGACTTTAATCAAGTAATTTTTTATGGAAAAGAAACCAATGTTGAAGATATTATATTAGAATGCAAACAATTTCCTTTTGGATCTGACAAGAGACTAGTTCTAATCAAAGAAGCTCAATCTTTAAAAAATATTGAGTTATTTGACTCATATTTTGACAACCCTCATCTTACTACAACTTTAGTCATTGCATATAAAAAAAAGTCAATAGATAAAAGAAAAAAATTTGGGAAAAATCTTGCGAAAAAATGTGTTGTTTTTGAAAGTTTAAAAGTTTATGAAAATCAAATACAATCATGGATATTTAACTATGTAAATGAAAAAAAATACGAAATAGAAAATAATGCAGCTGCAATACTTTCAGAACACATTGGAGTTAATCTATCAAAATTAGCTAATGAGCTTGACAAATTAATGCTCATAGTACAAAAGACTAAAAAAATTTCGACTTTAGATATTGAGTTACATGTAGGTATCAACAAAGATTTTAATATTTTTGAATTACAAAATGAAATTGGGAAAAGAAATGTCTACAAAACCAATCAAATTATCCAATTCTTTTCAAAGAATACAAAAAATCATCATATTGTAAGTATTATTGGAAGTTTATTTTCTTATTTTCAAAAGCTATTAACATACCACTTTATAGAAAATAAAAGTAGATCTAATATATCCAGTACCTTACAAATCAACCCCTACTTTGTTAATCAATATGAAACAGCAGCAAAGAATTATAATAAAAGACAAATTTTTCTAATTATTAATTTTCTTGCAGAATATGATTTAAAAAGTAAGGGTATTATGAATAAATCATTTAATCAAAAAGATCTTCTTCAAGAACTTATTTTCAAAATATTACATACCTAAAACATTTATGTTTATTTATATTTGTAGGCTATTTCTTAATATGAAAAAACTACTCACAATTTCTCTAATCTTTATTTGTTCAAATATTTTTGCACAAACAGGAAACATAAGAGGTTTTGTATACGATAAAAAAACTGGAGAACCAATAATGTTTTGTAATGTCTTTTTGAAGGGCACTTCAATTGGCTCTGCTACTGATGTTAATGGCATGTATAATATTTCTAAAGTCAAAATAGGAAATTATAAAATTACAGCAACTTATTTGGGATATGACACATCTGAAGTTAGTATTAGTTTAAGAGCAGGACAGATTTTAAATCAGAATCTAGAACTAAATGAATCGACTGTTAAATTAGATGAAATAAAAGTATCTGCTGAAAGAGAAGAGATGAAAACCGAAGTTAAAGTAGCAACAATCAAAATTAGCAAAAAAGATTTAGAAATGATTCCCACAATTGGTGGGGAACCTGACTTAGCTCAATATATGCAAGTAATACCTGGAGTCGTATTTACAGGAGATCAAGGTGGCCAGCTCTACATTAGAGGTGGATCCCCAATACAAAACAAAGTATTATTAGATGGTATGATTATATATAGTCCATTTCATTCAATAGGTCTATTTTCTGTTTTTGACTCCGATATTATTAGAAATACGGACGTATTTACTGGAGGATTTAATGCAGAATACGGGGGTAGAATTTCATCAATTATGGATATTAAAACAATAGACGGAAATAAAAAAGAATTTGGAGGAAAAATAACTGCAAATACATTTGGAACAAAATTACTAGCTCAAGGTCCAATTCTAAAATCCGGCAATACATCTTTTGTGTTTTCAGGCAAAACATCTTATTTAGATAAAAGTTCAGATATATTTTATAAATATCCAATCTTATATTTTAGTAAAGAAGGGTTACCATATTCATATACTGATCTCTATGGAAAAATTTCAACAAATGGTAAAAATGGATCAAAAATTAGTCTTTTTGGATTTAATTTTTTAGACAACGTTGATTATCAAGTTTCAAAATTAGATTGGCAATCAAAAGGAATTGGAACAGAATTTATTTTAATTCCAGCTGGATCTCCTGTTTTAATTGAAGGGAATTTTGCGTGGTCTTCATATAATATTTCTCTTGATGAACAACAATCACCATTAAGAGAAAGTGGAATTCAAGGTTTTAATATGGGGTTTGATTTTTCTTATTTTCTTCCAAAAGGGAAGTTAAAATATGGTTTTGATATACATGGATTTTCAACAGAATTCAAAACTTTTAACTCTGTTAATTCATTAATTGAGCAAAACGAAAATACCTCAGAATTTTCAGCATACTTTAATTATCAGTATAATAGCACAAGATTTATTGTTGAACCAGGAATCAGAATTCAAAAATATACATTAGGTCTTTCTCCAGAACCAAGACTTGGTATTAAATATAATCTTTCAGATAAGGTTAGGCTAAAATTAGCTACTGGTTTATATTCGCAAAATATTTTAAGTACTACCTCAGATCAAGATGTTGTAAACTTATTTACCGGTATTATATCTTCTCCTGAAGAGATTCCTGATAGGGAGGATGGAAGTGCATATAAACATAAATTTCAAAAAGCACAACATCTAATAGCAGGATTAGAATATGATTTAGCTAATAACATTGATTTTCAAATTGAAGGATATGTTAAAGATTTCACACAAATAACAAATATCAATAGAAATATGACATCAAATTCAGATGAAGAATTTATTATTGAAAGTGGTATTGCCAAAGGTATTGATGCACTTGTAAAATATAATACCAAACAACTATATGTGTGGGCTGTTTATTCTTTAAGTCAAGTTACTAGAAAAGATGGGAATACCACTTATGCCCCCCATTTTGACAGAAGACACAATGTTAATCTAGTAACTTCATACAAGTTTGGAAAAAATGAAAGTTGGAAGATAGATGTTCGTTGGAATCTAGGTTCAGGATTCCCTTTTACACAAACACAAGGTTTTTATGAAAATATAACCTTTTCTAATGGAATAAACACAGATTATACCTCAACAAATGGAGATCTTGGTATTGAATATGCAAACTTAAATGAAGGAAGACTCCCTTATTATCATAGACTTGATGGATCTATTTCTAAAAACATTAAATTAAAT
>CEWK01015249.1_pt1 | contig 24643 bp, 24 predicted proteins | sample 531431 | NCBI WGS metagenome assembly CEWK01 (sample SAMEA2623059, study PRJEB7988) | marine metagenome | isolation source: saline water (ENVO:00002010), including
GAAGTCCTGTCATGGGAAGTACCTGAGTGCGCAGCAGAATGGCACGGCGCAGTGGAACCGTGAACACGCGCCAAGAGGCGGCTGGGAGGAGCTCCAGATAGAGCCCTCGGGCGGTACAGGACAAAGAGAATCTGCAATAACTACAGCACCTATGACCTCGTATGTAATCGTCGCCCAAGCCGGAAGTCCGGAAGTGAACGGGAACTACGAGTTCATGCCCGGCAGACATGAGAATAGACACTTCAGCACTATCGCCGGCCATTACCAGCATACTCAGAACCCTGAGATTTTCATCGCTTTCCAAGACACCGTTCCTTACCATCAACGCCCGGAGTGGAGGAAGTGGATGATCATCTCAAGAGCAGGGGTTCTCTATGCTGCGCATACCGGTGGAAAGATCGGTGTTCCCCCGCGTGAAGGCGTATGGGAAAATGTCGAAGCCTGGGGTCATCCGGGTGCCCCAGGCGGCAAGCATCCGGCGCCAACAGTCTATCACCCGCCCGACGCTACGTCTCAAACTCAACAGCACCTCAACACCGACCGTTCCTCCACGTTTGCTTCAGGTGAATCTATTCAGGTGCTGGAAGCCGTATCTGGTAAACCCGTCCGCTTCAAACTCAACAACCCCCCAAACCACAATGATGCTTGGGTCGGCATCTATCCAACGGGCGCACCCGATCAGGATCACGGAGGGCAAAACCAGCGATGGAAATACGTCAGGGACATCGACGTGAACAACGTTTCGTTATCAAACGGGGGGTGGGCAGAAGGCGATTGGAGCATACGTGTCTTTTCAGATGGCGGATACACTCTGACCGAACGAAAAGATTTCACCATCCACTCGGAGCATAAAATCCACTCAACTGAGTCGATTTCAGCGGAGGAGAAGTTCGAATTCGTCCCCGTAAGTGAGTACGATGAGGTATGGAACGACAGTGGTTCCGGCGCAAACCAAGACGTCTCTGTCTGGAGGCCGCGCGTCCCTGCAGGGTGTCATTTGATCGGTATGACCGCCAAGAACGGGCACTCGCGTCCAACCTTCTCGACACTGGTCATTCGTGCTGGTGGTAGAGACATCGCACCGCCGGAAAGGTTCGATCTAGTATGGTGGCAGGAACGCGGCAAGCGTCGCTTCTGGTGCTGGCGACCTATCCCGCCACCGGGTTACGTGTCACTTGGTGACGTGGGGACAACTAGCGAAACTCCGCCCTCACACAAGGACGTGGTCTGTGTTGCCTTGGCCTGCCTCAGTCCGAACAGGCAACCTTTGGGTGGGCAGATATGGAATGATAGAGGCGGTGGCGCACCGAAAGACGCTGCATTCTTTGCGCAGCCCGGAGGTACAGGGCTCTTCCGATGCAGCGATGATGCTACTCACAACAGGCCACATGGCGAGTTCCCCATTCCTGCGGGAGCTTCGACTAGTCCCCATAAAACTCAGCCGACCAATGGGATTGAGATTTTGGAAGCAGTAGTGGGCAAACCCGTTCGTTTCAGAATCAGCAATCGTCCAAGCAGCAATGATGCTTGGGTGGGCATCTACCCGCCGAACGCGCGCGACCAAGATCATGGAGAGCAAAACAAGCGATGGAAATGGCTCCGGGAAATCGATTTGAACAACGCATCGTTCCCTGAGCAATCAGAGGGCGATTGGAGCATACGCATATTCTCAGATGGCGGACATACTCTTCACGAAAGAAAAGATTTCGCTGTAAAGCCGAAACATGTCGCAACAGAACGGGCACGTGCACGACCGAACAGGCGTCTAGTGATCACCGCATTCGTGACTGGCATGTTCCTGTTCGGTATCGGTTTACCGCTTTTTATCGGGGGGCAAGGCCCAGCGGGGGAGGAGAATCTAGGAATGATAATTCCGGGCGCGATAATGTTCGGCATTGGTGGATTTCTGTTAGTGGGCGCTTCGCTATCTCTCATCTCCTCGTGGGCTGAATCCAATGCCGCAACCGGCAAGCCCGCTCCAAGGTGGACTTGGGTGGGGATCGTGCTCGCCGTGTTACTTTTGATTCCCGGCGTAGCCCTGCTTGTCATTGGGGTGATTTCAGCCGAATCATTCGTAGTCCAATCTGAATCCAATGCCACTCTGGAAATTTTCGATGTTGATGGCATGGGCGATCAGGGGTTCATGATTTTCATCGAGGGAACACCGGGGGACTTCAACAGCAACGGAATACACGACTACTGTGAGCGCGTGGTGGTGAACGCCCATCATTCGGGGAGCTGGATGAGCGAACCATGGACCGGAACGGCGAAGTGGAACGAAGCGGATACCACGAGGCAAGCATTCGAACTTGAGATTGCTCATGCAGGGAGCGGGTGCAGCGCAGATGTTTGGCCTGAGCAGAAAGGAGGAAACCTGGTGAAGATCGGACGGGCCTGTTACGGCTGTATGAAAGGCACCACGACGATCAGTGCAGAATATTCTGATGGCTCAGAAGCCGCTGTCTTATGGATCCAAGATGGAGAAGAAGTGGTGGGGGCAATCGGTATGATAATTGGCGGCTCAATCATGATGGCCATAGGCTCGCTATCCCTCATCGGTCTGGGTGTCACCCGAAGGGCGTTCAAGGGTAGATCCACTACTTCTCCCAAGGATTCGAAGGCCCCCTCTATCGAGGTGCTTGAGGCGACAGAGGGAAAACCAGTTCGATTCAGAATCAATCACCCTCCTAGTAGTGGCTCTGCCTGGGTTGGGATCTATCCGTTCGGGGCCGAAGATGAGGACCATGGAGAGGAGGGTGAGAGATGGAATTGGCTGAGGGACATCGATGCTAGCGACGCCTCGTTCCCCGCGAGGCGCAAGGGGTCGGTGAGCATACGTGTATTCTCCGACGGGGGCTACACATTGCATAGCCGTGAGGACTTCGACATATCCCCGTCGAGCAAGAAATGGTGGGAGGAGTAATGCCCGACCCATCGACCAGGGTCGAGGAGGAATGCCCTCTCATAGACGCGCTCGCCCTGATACACCCAACAGCGAAGAAGAACTCCCTGAGGAGGATGATAGCCCACGGCAGAGTTAGGATAGGCGAGGAGAGGGCAGAACACCCACGGCAGAACGTACCGCCGGGTTCCATTGTTACCATCCTTTCCAGGGATGACGGCGACAGCGTCACCAAGTCCAAGCAGGGCATACCAGAGCCACGCGTGCTCTACTCGGACACGCAGGTCATCGTCGTGGAGAAGCCACACGGACTGCTCTCGGTGGCCACTGACAGGGGAGAGTCGGACACCATGTTCGACAGGGTCGCCAAGTGGGCGTGGGACAATGGCAGGACGAGAGCGTTGCTTGTCCATAGGCTCGACCGTGAGACGTCCGGGTGCCTCCTGCTAGCGCGCAACCCCGAAGCGAGGGACATGCTCCAAGCTCAGTTTAAAGACAGGACAGTTGAGAGGATTTACCATGCGGTCGTCCACGGCGCCCCGAGCGCACAGTCAGGTACTGTGAGGGCACGGATCCAAGAGACCAAGGACATGAGAGTCAGGCTCGTCAAGGACGGGAAGCGCGCGGGCAGGGAGGCAATAACGCACTGGGAGATCGAGGAAAGGGGAAACACGCACTCACTAATCAGAATCAAGATAGACACTGGTCGGAGAGCGCAGATAAGGCTACACATGGCCAACATGGAATGCCCCGTGGCTGGTGATACCCGGCACGGATGGGGTAAGGCCAGCGTGAACAGGCTGTGCCTCCATGCCTCCGCACTTTCGTTCGACCACCCCAACGGGGAGAGAGTGAAGGTGGAGAGCGAGCTCCCAAAGGCACTCAGGGCGGAGCTGAGTCGCTGAATACAGTCCTTCATGGAAGCAGAGAATTAGCATTTGCCGCCCCACGAAACAGGTCAAACAGGGAATCTACGGTGTGGTCTATCGGTTTCGAGTACCCACCGCCCATGAAGACCACACAGGGCACCTCGTTGTCCAGGACATAGTCAAACACCTTCTTGTTCCTATACCTCATACCCTCCCTGCTGACCTCCAGCCTCCCCAGAGCGTCCTGGGCAAGGCCGTCAACACCGGCTTGGAAGAGGAGAAGCTCAGGCTCGTACTGCTCGACCAACGCCATTGCGTCATCGACAACTGAAAGGTACACATCATCTCCCGCGCCTGTCTCAACGGCGATATCGTGATCACTGACTGTCTTCCTGAACGGGAAGTTCTGCGCGCAGTGGACTGATATCGTAACAACTCCCTCCTCGCCGGCAAGGATGGTTGCGGTGCCGTCCCCCTGGTGCACATCAAGGTCCAGGACCACCACGCGGGAGCACCCGTGACTATCCCGGGCCAACAGGGCGCACACCGCCAAGTCGTTGAATACGCAATAACCAGAGCCGAACCCACGATGCGAGTGGTGTGTTCCCCCTGCAAGGTTACCAGACAGACCACCGTGCGTCAGGACATGCTCCATCGCGGATACAGACCCGCCCATTATTCTCAGGGTCCTCTCAACGAAACTATCGGTCCATGGCTGGAGTCCGATTCTTCGAGTCTCAGCCCGTGTTAAGTCACCGCCTAGGAAACGGTCAACAAAGCCAGCTTCATGGGCTGTTTTCAGAATCTCCGGGTCGACTGGATCAGGGAACTCGATAGTGATTGCCCCCTCTCCCTCGAGCGCCCTCAGACGTTCGCGTAGTATTCTGTATCTCTCGCGGGGGAACCGAGCCTCTTCGTCAATACCATCAGTGTAGAGCGGATGATACCATATCGGCATGCTCGCATCGGTCATCGGGCTATCACCAACTCTCCAAAGCCGTTAACATCTAAATTGATGTTTCCAAACGACTGGATACATAGCCGAACGTGATGACAGCACGAAACGTTACTTTAGGTACTCAAGGGAGAGAGAGCTTCACAATGGCAGGCTATCGCTTCGGAATCGGCGACGGTGTGCTGTGTAACATGGGCCCGGACGGTTGGAAGTCCGGGAGGATCGTCGCGTTGGACTACCGTGAGGACGGCTGGCCCTCCGAAATGATAGCTCCGTACCAAGTAATCCTCGATGAGGACCACACACTCATCTACGTCCCAGATGACGACGATCGCTGTTGCAGAGAGGCCAGTGAGGGGGAAATCAGGATAACCAAACGCATGGATGCTTTGGCACCCCTCCCCAGCGGAGCCCCGTTCGATACCGACGACACGCTAAACCAGGAAGAACCCCTTGGATGCGGAGGAGGCAACGACCAACCAGGGAGTCCAAACTACCGAACCGGCGATTGCTACTGTTGCGACTCATGCCCCCGTAATTGGTCTAGCGTCGAGCTTTACAGCGAGCACTATCGGTGCGCGTCCCGTAACAAGCTCAGGATCACGAGACACGAAATCCATCTCGGCACCGTCGAGGTCGGTACCAGCGTTTCTTCGGGTGCAATGGACTACACCCCGAGTAAGCAGGGTTTCCTTCAGTGCCCAACGCTGGTGCGACTCCCTCCGGGTTTGAGGTTCTATGATGATGGTCACCTCGAGGGAATAGTCGGGTATGACCCACATAGAGACACGGTATACGAAGTCAGGTTCGTCGCGGTCAGCACAGCCGACTGGGAAAATGCGGATGTGGGTATCGTCCGCCTTGAGATAACATTTGTCGTCAATGGGAATCAAGCCCCATCGGACTTTGACGAGGACGGCTTCCAACACAGGCAACAGCGTGCGCGTGCTACTGCCGAACGGTCCATTGAACTCCTCTCCGAGATATGGGCCCGATGGGAGAGGAACGAGTTAGACAACCGCGAGACATGTGACCTCATGCTAGCCGAGCTAAATCGACTAAGGGAGCATCTTGAGGCTAACCCGAAGCTCGACAGGGGCAGGTGGTGGGCACAGCTGGGCGGATTCCACATGAATGTCCACAAGCTATTGGAGAACACCCTCTTCGAATGCGAGCTCTACCTAGGTCACGCTCTGACCTTCGATGATGACGAGGTACGTTACAGAGCTGAAATGAACCTCAAGGGGTGCTACAAGAAGCGCTTGCTGGAGGCCGCACGATACATGTGGATTGACGCTATGAAGCATATGATGTCCGGCGAATGGAAGAAGGCTTCCGATCTTCTCAGACGAGCCTCTACCAAACACGACGGTTGGGGTTGGGCTGTTAACCATGGCGACTTGTGGTATACAGAGTCACTAGCGCTCCTCATGGACGGAGCTGAAAAATCGTTGGCAGAGGAAGGAGGGGCTCAGGATAATGCCTGGTTAACCGAGGTCACGGCTCTTCTCGAGAAGGGGGCATCTAGGGCTAACGCTGGGAATGCCTTCGGTCCGGATGGGCACCCATGGGTTTCCGAGATATCCCACGCACTAGACGAATACCGATCCCTACAGGGAACTGGGGAGGACATCGAAAAATGGATTATTGCACTCAGAACAAGGACTCTCTTTTGGTGTGCCCAGGTCCTCTCGGGGGCCTTCCCGTTTCCCCCCAGACCGAGACCGCGCCTCGAACCCGCCCCCGACCTAGTGGCCCGACTCACAGAATCAGTCAGCAGGGAACACAAGGCCGACGATAGGATCGGAAGAGAGCTCATCATGTAGGTCCAGACGCCTAAGTCACGATTTCGATGATATTGCTTGGCAACTCAACCCTCGTTTTGCGGATACTGTACCCTATCATGGAAATGAATAGGCCAATGACTAGGACAATCGCTCCAAGTACGTTTGCCAAGCCATCAGAGATCGCGGTTATGATAATTCCTCCAAGAGCCATAAGAACCCCCCCTAGTCCCATTATCAGAGCCCCGATAACCCTACGTATCTTCTCTGGGATCAGGCTCAACATTAGCTCAAAGGCCAACTCAGCAAACAGATACTGGAACACTTATCCCCGCCCCGAGGGCCCTCGACTTATCCCTTGCCCCAACAGAAGGAATAGAATTCTGCCATACACAGGTTTTGAAGCGAGGGCCGACACGAGAGGCCATGGGAGACTTAGTCCGACCGGTCGGGATAGTCTCACTGTTCCTCTCTGCCCTGCTTTCGGGTTGTATCTTCTCGGATGAATCACTGGCGGTGCCTGGAACAGACGTGACGCAATACCCATCAATATGGGATAGGCATACCCTGGAATGGGATACCTCCGGCTCTTACAGCCTCCTTCTCGAACCAGGCCCCCACAGCGCGCTTGATGTCCAGGAGGCGTTCATCGATGTTGATACCAGTGAAGTATGGGAGGCCGGGCCATCCCAGTCAACAGTGCATTTGTCATACTGGCTCCCCAACAACACCATTGACGGCGAGAAGGTCCCAGTCATAGCTGTCATATCCCCCTATTTCTCATACGGGACCCAGGGATCTGAGTCCTCGCCGACCAATGTCGTTGGTGCGGCTAGAGGGGAGTTCATTTTCGATAACTTCGTTCCCCACGGCTACGCCTTCGCTCAGGTAGCGGTATTCGGCACCGAGGAGAGTAGCGGGTGCTTCGACTACAGGGGCGCGGGGGAGGGTCTCGGCATACACGCAGCGGTCGAGTGGCTGGGCACGCAGAACTGGAGCAATGGCAACGTGGGCTTGTACGGCAAGTCCTACGAAGGCGCGACCCAGTGGGAGGCAGCCGCGATGGGAAGCGAGTACCTGAAGACAATAGTCCCAATGTCCGGGACCACCGCTCTACATCCCCTGCTTTACAAAAACGGGAGTGCCGAGGCTCGGTCCCAGATAATGCACATGAACTACTTCTCGAGCACTGTGGACTACAACGAGGACGATCTGGACAACATCTGTCCGGATATCGTTGAGGGGATATTCGCAGGGCCGGTAACGTATGTCGGAGGCGAGATGGACCCATACATGCAGAACTACTACGACGAGAGGAGCCACATAGACAAGGCGTTCAACAACTGGAACGGTAGCATATACTGGGTACAGGGCATGCAGGACTGGAACGTCGACCCCCACCAGGTGTTCGGCGGTCCACCGGGTACAAATTGGTACCAGACGTACGTGGACGCCGGTTTCGAGGTTCGGGGCATCCTAGGACAATGGGGCCACCACTACCCCGATCAGGTCAACAGCCACGAGGGAGTGGATTCCGGTTACGGATTCGAGGCACTGGAAAACATGACCCGATGGGACTGGGGCCAGGACCTCTTCGAGTGGTTCGAGTACTACCTTCAGGAGAGAGGGCCCAAGCCCAGCTTGGACGCCCAGATACAGAGGAACGACGGCCAATGGAGGATAGAGGAGTCTTGGCCCCCTACCGACGGAGTGCCTTTCACTCTGGACCTTGGTGAATGTGGCAATGACGGGGCCTTCGTAGGAGGGGGCCCTTCAGTTGTCGGTGGCGGCCAAACAGTCACAGTAGAATGCCGAGACATCAACGAGGACATGGATATCCACATCTCAGGCTTACCCACACTGCATCTGTCGGCAGTGCCGACGTTCGATGGGGGGCAGGTGTTCATCGAGATGCAAGATGCAGAGACTGGCTTGCGCCTTGGCCACGCGACTATGGATGTTAGGTACCACGAGGGGGGCTACGAACCGCAGACCGTCGTCCCAGGGCAGCAGATCACCATGATGATGGAGTTCCAGGGCATCGATGCGTTACTTCCTGCGGGCCATGGCCTGCGCTTCATATTCAGCGACCAAGGGGAGGACTACCTCGCCCCAGCCTGCGGAAGCACTTGCACGGTACACATACTCCCGTCCCTGTCGATCTTCGAGGCCCCGGTGGTCGAAAGACCCCCAGAGGCAACCCTCACAGTGCCCCAGCCTCAGTAGATTCATGTCTGAAGGCGCCGAGGGCAACCCATGTCGATGCCACGTAGGGCCATGGAGCAGATGGGGTTCTCCATATGCTGCCTCACCTGCGACGCACCCGATGTCGCCGGTAGCAAGAGGTGCAGGGGATGCATTGCTTCCCACACCAGAGCGAGAGATCGGATGTCGGGCCAGGCCACGACCAAGGCTGACAGGCTCTCTAGGGAGCTGGTGACCATGTTGGCCTCCCCCGCTAGCTACATCGACGACACAGAGCACGGTGAGCTGATGCTACACTACGTCACGCTGATAGCCGAGCACCAAGGGACCGTCTCCGCCAAGACGCAGGAGGAGATAGAGCAGATGTTCGAGAGGCAACGGAGACACAAGAAGACCTCCCTGCTGGACAAGAGGAGGAGAAAGTCCTCATGGTGGGGGAGCAAGCTCGAGCCAGACGAGATGGAGGAGCTACTTTCCCTGATAGACGGTGGCAAGAGGAAGGAAGTCCCGACATGGGATGACCTGCTAGAAGAGGTCGGCGAGCTACTAGACGAGGACTGAGTGCTTACGAGCATTATTACGACACCATCCACACGAACCGACGTGTCAGAGAAGAGGGACCCTAGGTCCTGGTGGATCGACGAGGACCCCTTTGACAAGCTCGAGAGCAGAAGGTCGCCTCCCAGCCACTCCTCAGCCAGGGACGATAGCGCGAGAAGGCAATCCCACGTTAGAGTCGTTATGTCATCAAGTGGGGGCCAAGGAGGGAGACCCTTCTTCAGAGTGTTCGGAGAAGAACCAATGGCACAATCCATACCGGTTCACAAAGGCTCGATATGGCACTTCTCACAGATAGAGGTAGAGCACCTGATACAGGCTACTATGGCCTTCACCATAGCCCTGGCATTCATGACCACGGGAGGCGTTTTCGGTGCAATCAACAATATTGGGGCTTTCATCATTGGTGGGGCGATATACTTCATCGCACTCTCACCAGCGTTCGTCCTCCATGAGCTAGCGCACAAGTTTTCTGCTAGGAAGTACGGGTGCTGGGCCGAGTTCAGAGCGTCACCGAGCGGGCTTAGGTTCGGGGTCTTCCTCGCCGCTCTGACTGGAATAGTTTTCATGGCCCCAGGAGCCGTGATGGTGGTAGGCAACACCACAAAGTCCCAGTTTGGCAAGATAGCCTTGGCCGGACCAGTCACGAACGTCGCACTATGGTTGGCGGGCCTTTTGGCGGTTCTAATCGGTCTGGGGGAGATATCGATACTGGGAATGATACTTACGCCTTGGATGTGGGGTAATGCCGTGCTGGCTACCTTCAACATGCTTCCCTTCGGGCCTCTTGACGGCAGGAAGATCAAGACCTGGTCCGATAGCATTTTCTGGACGTGGCTGATAATTTGTGTAAGCCTGGTTTGGTTCAACTACGAATTCCTCTCAGGCCTTTTGGGGAATTAGAATGGCATCAGGTCTGGAAGAGCCAGAGTATGAACTACTCAGCGAATACGAAGGATTCGAGATAAGGAGGTACTCCGAATCGGTTCAAGCGAGACTACTAACTCCTAGTAGCGGATGGAGCGGTAGTTCTGCTGGATTCAGGCGCATCGCGGGCTATATCTTCGGCGGGAACGAGACAAACCAGAGGATAGCGATGACGGCCCCGGTTCAGATGTGGGACACTGATTCGGGGCCTATGATGTCGTTCACAATGCCCTCGGAGCATTCCATAGAGGATCTGCCTAGCCCTATCGATAAGGGAGTGCGGATACTAGAGGTGGACGAGTACGTGGTTGCGGTTCTGCCCTTCTCAGGGCTCTCACGCACCTCCAAGGCAAAGCGTCTGATGGCAAAGCTAGAGGCCCTGGTAAAAGCCTCAGGGCTGACAGTGGGTGGGGCTCCTATACTGGCCGTATATGATAATCCAGGAACCACCCTCCCCTTCATGAGGAGGAACGAGATACACCTCCCCCTTGACTGGACAGACTGAAGATAAGTTGTTATCTGATCCACCGAAGCATCGTTCATGCGCAACCCAGTAACTGCCCTTCTTTTCGGGTTGTTACTGCTCTTAAGCCCGACAAGTGGTTGCCTGGGGGGCTCCACTTCAGATGATGGAAGCGCATCGGCTCTTTACCCGTTACTGGAGGACCCCTGCCTTTCTCCATCCCTGCCATTATCACAAGAGGAGACAACCATACTTGTCGAGGGGGTGGAGAGAACTTTCAGGCTCTCTGTACCAAGCTCGGACGCTGGGACCGGGCTGGCGCTGGTCATAGCCTTCCATGGGGGCACGGACTCACAGGAGGACTTCGCTCAACAGGAGCAGTTCGATCAGCTGGGGGAGCAGGAGAAGTTCATCATGGCCTATGCCATCGCTGACCAGGAGAGGACAGCAGCCGAGGGAGAATGGTACTTGAACACCGCAGCCACCTCGATGGACGACAACAATTTCTCAGAGGCTATAGTGGAAGAGCTATCCGCCGTATACTGTGTCGACCAATCCAGGCTATATGCTATCGGATACTCTCTGGGAGCTATGTTCACCTACGAGATTGCATGCCAACTCAATCACAGGTTCTCCGCGGTGGCTTCCTTCGCTGGAACAATGCCCGTCAGCCCAGAATCATGCGATCTAGACAGTGGCATCGGAATCATGCACATTCATGGAAAGCTGGATTACATCATCTACTACCATACTGATTGGGAGTGGAAGGAGGGGGAACACGAGGGGGTCGGGACCATGAGCGAGGTCCCAGCACTCATTGACTACTGGGCGGACAAGTCCGACTGTCAGGCCATGAACGAGAACTCAGACCTATTCGTCGAGCACATTGTCCACAACGACTGCGTCGACGAGGCCAGAATAGAACACTACGGGCTGGAGCTCAACGACCATACATGGCCAGGCGAGATTGATGGAACCCCCACGTATCAACTGATGTGGGAATTTCTGTCAGATTTCTCCAGGCTAGATGACGCCTCCTCATAGACACTATCTTGAATACTAAGGCGTAAGCCTAGGTATCACTTGGCAGAGGAATAGCATGGAACAGAGACATATCGGAGGATACAATCCTATTCCCGCTCCACTCAAGTCATTCATGCGGTTCCTTAGCATGATATCCACAAGACTGACACTACGAATCCTGGCATTCATATTCACTCGCCCAATCAGATACAAGACCCCCACCAGGGAGATGCAGTTAGTGGAGATCTGCGAACAATCAAAACTGGAGGTACCCAAGACTGGCAAGGTCCTGCAAGTCTACAGACTTCCAAACAACGGGAAAAAGATTCTGTTCATGCATGGATGGAATGGCAGGGGGAGCCAGTTCTATCACCTCGCTCTAGAGCTACACAATAAAGGATACGATATAACGACTTTCGACTTGCCTGGGCATGGAAAATCATCCTCTAACTGGACAAATATACCAGACATATCCTTCTCGGTCGAAGCACTGATGGAGTCCCTGGGCCCCTTCGATTGCCTGATTTCACACTCCATGGGGAATATCTACGCCCTTAATGCAGCCAACACCCAAAGGGATATCCCTGCGATAATCACGTTCTGCCATCCCTCGATGAGCATGAGGCCATTCTTCACTGGCTACATTCGAATGTTCGATCTCCCTCCTGAGAAGTACACTGACAGGCTTTTGGATTACTACAAGGAAACCCTAGGACATCCGGTATCTGACTTCGACCCGTCGAGATTCGTAGGCGACCTAAAAGTCCGTGCGCTAATCATACACTGCGAAGACGACAAGCTTGTCGACACACGTGCTTCCCATGAGTTGCATGACGCTATAGACAACAGCAGGATAGTGATTACCAAGGGGCTCGGGCACTTCAGAATCCTGAGCGATGACAATGTGACCGAGGAAATATCCGATTTCATGGCTTCGCTGGAGCCTCCGTCTTGAGACCGATTTATCGGTGTCTGGTGATTTCAATCGGAACTCGCGGGCATGGACGAGTGATGGACTTGGATTCTGAGAACACCATCCTCATCTTCCACGTAGCCAAAGGTGTACTCGACCTTGGTCTCAGATCCATCCGGCCCAGTGAAGAAGTAGTTGCCCATGGCCAACGCCCTGTTGTCATCGAGAATCACATCATCATTCTCAAATCTAACCTTGGTCCATCCCTTTATCGCGAAACCCTCGTCCTCGGGGCAGACGTTGTTGGACGCCACGAAGTACGACAAGGCGGAATCGAACGTTGGGCGGAACTGCTCGTCAGCGGCCAGGGTGGGTTTGAACAGGACCGGGCCTGATTGGTATCCGTACAGGGTGTGGATGTGGTTTGCCGCTATCCCGACATAGTCCCCGCCGTTTCTGTGTGCCTCAGAGATCGCGACGATTCCGTCCCCCCATCTCCTCTGCGAGCCTTCAACATCTGCCATGCTCACCATCCTTAATTCATCTCTGAGCTTCGGCTGTGTCCAAATCTCATGAATATTCCTCATCGGAATCACCGCCTTTCTGGCAAGATGATCTCCGATGGTTCTGGACGGTTCGCCTCGAAGGAATTTATTTTTTCACCGCTGGGGTAGCCCAAACAGATCCCGCAGAGCAGAGAGTAATTCTTGCTGATGTCGAACTCCTTGCGTACCGCGTCCTCCCAAACTGCCACAGCCCCTTGTGGGCATGTCCCCAGTCCCTTGGAGTGTGCTGAGAGGATCAGGTTCTGCATAAACAGGCCAGCGTCCGAGGCGGAATACTTGCCTAGTGACTTGTGTGTGAAGACAAAGAGCTCAACCGGGGCCCCGAAGAAGTCATAATTTCGGGCCCAGGACTCATTACGGGCCTTATCGTCGTCTCTGTCGACCCCGATGTGAGAGTAGAAGTCCCTTCCTTGGTTCTGGGTCCTCTCCAGGAAATCCTTGTGATAGGGCCTTGTGATTATCCAATTACTGGTGGGCAGGCCCTTTCTCTTCAGAACGGCCTTGATCTTGCCCAACCAACCGCTTCGCGCTCCCTTTATCGCCTCCCACCGAAGGAGGAACTCCTTCGAAAGCCGTTCACGCACATCGTCCTTGGCAACCGCCACCCGGATTGGCCTGGTGTTACTCCAGCTTGGGGACGTCAGCCCATCAGCAATTATTTCCTCGATTATTTCATCAGGTATGGGCGTAGGCAAAAAGTCCCTTGTAGAGCGTCTTGATGATGCGAACACCCCAAAGTTATCCGACTCAAAATCCATGTCTTTGACCTCCGATTACCAACGGGAACCGCATAGGCTCCTGGTCCTATATTATGCCAGCACTATTCAATTCTCTGTATACGATTGCTATGCAAATTATGCTAATCAGTATTCCAATAGGGCCTCTCTTTATTTTGGACGATGGCTTGAACCCCAGAATAGGCAGAGCCTTGTTCGCCAGCTCTTCTTCTACTTCTCCTATCGGCTTCATAATGCTGTGTCATAGCCACTTATTTATGAAATACTCCGATAGGACATAGTCGACGGCAAGGGTCGATAAGACCTCGAGGAAATTCAGAGCTGGCAAATTGCCTCAGTGATACAGTTCGTCTCATTTCTTAGTGAGTGACACCATCTTGAATGGCTTCAGTAGCTCAAGAAGAGGGGAGAACTTCTTCACACGCAAGGGGGCGTCCACCATCTCTACATCACCATCCCCCTCCAACCATAGCCCTTCTTGCGAGAGAGCCACGATCGGGTTGTTCCTGCAGTTACAACCCGTCATCACCTTCCAGGGAACCTTCGCTAGCAACTGTGCCCCAGACCTCAGTCCAAACGAGTCCTTGGTGTGCTCAATGACGTACAGCTTGCCCCCTGGCTTCAGCATCGAATGAGACTCTCTGACGATTGCACCCGGGTCTGGAACACTGCATAGTAGCGTACTGAAGACCACGCAGTCGAATGACCCCTGGGGCTCGTCCAAGTCATGCAAATACCCCTTGAAGACCCTAGCACGCCCCCTCATTTCCTCCATGGCCCTCTCACACTCGTCAGCCAGCTTGAGGTCGGGCTCTACCGCTACCCACTCAGTGACCCGCTTCTCCTTGAAGAAATACACATTTACCCCGGTGCCAGCCCCCACTTCTAGGACCCTGCCTCCCAAATCCGCGAAAAGCTCGGTCTTGGCGTCCTTGAGCATCTTGCTTGTGTCAGTGAGGATGCTGACTGATAGCTTCTCCAAGCGCCCAAGCTTAGTTGGGTTGCTCATACCAGTCCATTGTCCACTCGGTATAATATCTAAACGAGCGAATCATTGCCGTGACATAGTTTATGTGGAGGTGCAATAAAGACCCCACGTGATATTGGACTTACTCGGTACTGCCTTGATAGATGGCGCCGGTGCAAAGGTCAAAAGAAACTCAGACAAAAAGAAGTTGCAGGAGGCAGAGGGAGACCCCGAAAAAACCGAGCAGATTCTCGCAGACATAAAGAAAAGAGAGGACAACGGGAACAGACTGATACTCTTTATGCTTGTATTAGCCCTTTTCGTCGTGATCGCGGCCAATTGAAAGAGCCCTTTCTCAACTAAAGCGCGTTGAAGATCGGGACTTCGTCACAGTGGAAGAAGGTCATCATCGCCCACCAGGTGATCATGTCCAGGCTGTTCACGACGTTCGCGACGCCTGTGTTCTCCTCGCCGTATCCCTTTCCTATGGTATCCATCCAGTCCTCCATCTCCTCGAGGGTGTCACAGACCTGGTGATAGCACCAGTAGCCGTCGACGAGCCCCCCGAAGCCCACGGTCACGGTACCCAGGTTGTCCTGGAAGCTCGCGTGGTCGCTCCTCGCGGTTGTGTCCTCGTAGACGATCACCTCTGGCCTGTCCATGTCCAGCCAGACATCCGTCTTCCACGTGTCCACAGAGTAGTTGGTGCCGACCAACGTCCCCATCTGCTCCTCAAGCCCAAGGGCGTCCGACCCAATCCAGTTGGACAGCCCGACCATCCCCGGCTGGTCTATCTGATCGTGGTTGGGACCAGGACCAATGTAGACCCTCAAAGGCCAGACTTCACTGTCCTTCGGGTAGCCGTCCTCGTCTATCTCCGGATCGGGGTCACCATGCGGGGCCCCCCCGCCTCCCGGCCAGTTTACACCAGCCATGTCTAGATTGATGTAGTTCATCACTGTCACCTGCGGGTTGTCCTCCTTGACGTAGTACTCCGTCCAGTAGTCCGAGCCTCTCTTGCCTCCCTCCTCGCCAGACCAGAGGCAGAAGACCATCGTCCTCCTAGTCTCGAAGTCAGCCAGTGCCTTTGCAGTCTCCATCACCATCGCCGTGCCGGCCGAGTTGTCGTACGCGCCGGCCCTTGTCCCGTAGGTCCTGAAGCCTACGATGTGAGGGTCCAGAAGCACTGCGTTGGCAGGAGGGGCAACGTCGAAGTGCGCTCCGAACACCATCCACTCGTCAGGGACCACAGACCCCCACTTGTACGCGCATATGTTGTACGCCTCGGGGTTCTGCACATTCATGATGTCAGTGTACTCATACCGATGGGCTATGACCTCGAGACCGAACCCCTCTAGCTCTCCTATGATGTACAGGGCCGCATCCTCGTAGGCGGCGTTACCCTGACCTGCCCACCTGTCGAAGTATCCAGCTTTCCCGTCCACGGGGTCCAAGGTGTCGGTAGGGTCCGAGAGCTCGAAGAGCCTGTCGTAGACCACACGACCATTGACGAGGCCACTAGAGTGCCTCCCCCCATCCTCAGTGGATACGGAGGCCTGTCTTATCGATGGAACGAACTTGACCGAGACCGGGCCCCCCATAACTACTGAGTGGACCTCCATGCTGTCGAAGGTAGAGTTGTCCGCAGGCACCCTGATCGCGCCCTGGCTGTCCATGCCACCGTCCCCCCCTCTGGAGAGCCATGTCTCCCAGGACTCGCTCTCGCCTCTGATTGGCCAATGTCCCCTGCCATATTCCCCGACCAGCATGAATATCCCATCCGTCCTAGGAGGGACAAGCACCTCTAGGACGACTGTATCTCCTCCACCGATATCGACTACAGTAGTGTTCTGGACGAAACCCGTCTCAGGGTCCTTGATTAGGTATGGGATGTAGACTGACATGCCCTCTGATGCGCTCAAGCTAATCGATTGGAACGCTCCGGCTACCACTACCTCGGGATTCACCGATAGGTCTGAGGACGAGGGGTCCCCTCCCTCCTCTCCGAAGCAACCACTCAATGGAGCTGAAGCCATCAGCATAACCATCAACAGGGCCGTGTGTGGCCGTGTGCGCATGACTTCCGACAAGAACACTAGGTGTTCAAGTGCTCGGTCCCGCGATTACCCCTCGTCCAATTCCATGCTCTTCGAGTACTGGCTCAGGAAATCCCAGGCCATCTGGGATGCATCGATTCCAGTCGGGTTTCCGGTTAGAATCGCCTGAAAGAACGGGCTGTCTGAGCCGTCGTAGTCATTGAGGTACGGGTTGTGCTGAGCGTAGTTCATGGTCACCAATACGACATCCGCCCCATTAGTGCAGTTGGTGAATCTCTTAACTGAGTAATCCCATTCCACTGTCTCGAATTCCGGTGTGGATCCCGAACACTCATTCGCTCCACCCCACCAGTACATGTTCTGTATTGCCCCCTCATCACCCTCAAGGGTCTCCTCGAGGAGGACCCCAGTAGTGAAGGACGATCCGTATGGCACTATCTGATCTTCCAATCCGTGGATTTCCATTACAGGGATGGCTGAGTAATTTGCTGGCAATGGCTCGTCGGTATACCCAGCCATGCAGGCCACGGCCGCGATCTTGTGACTCGCGACGCTCGCCAACTCGTTACTCATGTAGCACCCATTGCTCCATCCCGTCACGTAGACACGGCTCATGTCTGCACGCCTGTCGTGTATGATTTTGTCAATCAGCTCCAGGATAAACCCGACATCGTCCTCTTCACCGCAGCACCAACCAATGTTGAATCGGTTGTCCAATCCTTCCGGATGCACCAGAATTGCATTGTCCTTATCCGTGATTCTTGGATAGTCAGACAGATTGAATTGATGCGCTGCTGTTGATGTTCTACCATGAACATCGATAAGCAACGGGCACGAGTTCGAAAGGCAGAATTCGTAGGTAGCTGTCTCCGGGATGTGAAGCAACCAACACCTCTCCTTGCTGTCGAACTCGAAACACTCTCTCTCATCGACCGGCCCTACGAATGGAACCTCTATCAGCGTAGACGCCTCTTCAGCATCCCCGTTAGATATGCAACCACTCAGTGCTACAAAAAGCAGGAGGTAGACCGCAACCATCGACGAGCTACGCCCGAAGCACATGAGATGCGCCCATAACACTAGGTGTTCAATCGTCCGGTCTACAGATTACTGCTGCGGTGGGTTCACTACCACGGTCTGCGGCTTGTTGTCATTCAAAGCCAGGGCGAGCACCCCTCCAAGCAATAAGGAGCAGAGTCCGCATACCGCAATGCCGATGCCTCCGGCGATTGAGAGAAGCCCTCCAACTACTTCCCCTCCGGCTTCAACCAGGGTTTCGAAGAACGGGACAGTGTAGAACGAGTAAGTCGAACTTACTTCATACTCGCCCTTCTCCATATTAGACAACTCCCCAATGCTGTAGTACCCCGATGGGTCGTCGCCACTGCTGACTGACATTCCGTCATCCGCGCACTCTTCCTTGGTAAAGAACGGGTAGTCGTTGTCGTTTGCAGGGTCGCCATCCCCGTCCGAGTCGTCCATTGTGTCGGCGTCATACCCTTGAGCACCGGTCTCATTTGTGAAAGTGAGCTCGAAGCTCTCACAGTCAACGCTATCCCTCACGTAGATAATCATGATGTCGTCAGCGGAGTGAATGTACGTCCCATCGGGCCCCTCGAAGACGCTCTTTCCCTCGACGTCCCACTCGACATCAGAGAGGGTATCTCCCCCCGTTATCGTCATTATTCCGCCTATTACGAACATCACTGCTCCGAGTCCGAGAAAGATCTTGCCTGCTATGTGCATGCCCTGCCCCTGCGGGGACCACATATAACAAAGACCCCGAAAGAGGCGTTATCTGGTAAATACTGAGAGGCAAGAAAGTGACCCGTCTGCCTGCATTATGCCGTCCATATCGACGGATGTTATGGAGAACCCGGCGTCTAGCATTACTTCTCTAGTGACAGGGAAGCCCGCCGAGATTATCGCCCTGTCATCCGAGTAACCGATCGTGTTAGCGGCGTATGTCTCACGGTTGGGGACCCAGAGGAGCTCCTCGGCTAGCGGACTCAGGGCCTCCTTGGAGAAGTGCCCCTCGGCAGCTATTATCGTACCGGGTCTGGGGGTGGACATGACTGTGGTTAGGTGCAACGTGGAAGCCGGTACTGGAATCAGCTCCGCTAGATAACCAGCCTCCTTGACCTTAGTCGCTAGGTACTCAGCCCCCTCCCTGCTGGTTCTGGTGGATATCCCAATTAGGTACGTGTCATCACTGAACACGACGTCGCCCCCGTCGAGCTTGGTACCCTCGGGCATTCTAGAAATCTCGTACAGACCAGACAGATGCTCGATCACGGCCTCCTGCTCCCCTTCTCTTGTGGGGTGCCCCATGTTGGGTATGACCGCCAGATCCCCTACTATCACTGCTGTGTCCTCCGTGAAACAACAGTCGGGGTGCTCTCGGAGCGCGGGCAGAACAGTCACCTCTGTCCCGTGCGCCCTGAGGGCCGCCACGTAACTCTCATGCGACCCCTCTGCGTCCTCCCTGCTAGGCTTCCGTGTACCGAAGAACCCGGAGAGGGCGCTCTCGAAAGAAGGAGATATCGACCTAGCCACAGCGGCCTTGCGAGACCTATCACAGGAACCAGGCATTGGGTGCGGGTCGCCCCTCCTCTTGTTAATAATTCGGAAGCTGGAGTGCGTTTTCCGGAAGCAACTCTCCAGTAGTGATTATGTACGACCGTGTTTTAGGGAAAAATATGGAATTGATCGACTCCAAAGACGACACGGGGAATCAGGTCAGCCCGGTTCTTCCGGAGCACATCAAGAACTACCTGATTGACATAGACGGGACCGTGGGTGAGGACATACCGAACGAGGAGCCGGAGAGGATGGCGACAGCCGAGGCGTACCCAGACGCGATCGAGACGATCAATCGTTGGTATGACGAGGGACACCAGATTTGCTTCTTCACTGCAAGGACGGAGGACCACAGGGAGGTGTCGGAGGCATGGCTGAAGGAGAAGGGGTTCAGGTACCATTCACTGCTCATGGGCAAGCCGAGGGGAGGAAACTACCACTGGATAGACAATCACGTGGTTAGGGCCACAAGGTACACATCGAAGTTCACCGAACTCGTCAGGCGCAACGCCGAGATAGAGGTCTTCGAGGACTGAGCGCTACTCGCTCTCCGCTATTGCAACGGACCTCCTCCAGAAGAGGAAGGGAGCGATTACGAGGTACATCAGAACCCCGTAGACTCCTGAGGGGAGGCTCAGAGTAGACAGGGTCTCGCCGGCCGCTGGTGCCATTATCAGGCCACCAACGGTTATCCCAACCGAAGCGTTCTGTATGCCGCTCTCGATCGCAACCGTGGTCGCTCTAACAGCCTCGAGGTCAAGCAGCTTCGCGCTCTGGTAGCCTATTGTGAGCATGATGACGTTCAGTCCGACGACCGCGGGCCCAAGCGTCCCGATGTTGTCCATCAGAGTGTCCCACTCACTTGCAATCGCGGCTAGGACGATGATGACGAACAGAACCGCCGCGGCCCTGCTGACGCCCGACTCCATCGCATCAGCAGTTTCAGGCCGGTAGGATCTGACCCCCATCCCGATGGCCACGGGAAGAGCCGTGAGGACGAACATCTGCGCCCCAAGGCTCAGGACCTCAAAGTCCGCACTGGCCCCATCCATGAAATGGTCCATAGAAAGACCGACTATTATCGGGAGAGTTATGACGGTCACGACCGACACCACAGCGGTGTATGAAATCGATAGGGCTGTATCTCCCTTAGCGAGCTTCGTAATTATGTTGGAAGTCACCCCTCCCGGGCAGCAGGCCAGTATGATCAGCCCCACTGCCAGCTCTCCCTCGAGACCCGCTCCGGTAGCCACTGCGAAGCCCATGAGGGGAAGCACCACCATCTGATTCACGATGCCCACCCCGAATGCCTTGGGCTCCCTGAATATCAGGGCGAAGTCCTCTATCGTAAGGCCGATTCCCAATGAGAACATGATGAACGCCAGAGACACTGGCAACACCACGTCAACGATCACGTTGCTCTCCGACTCTACGCTTTCTTCCTCTTGTGCCTGAACCGGCATGGCCATGGCACTCAGGAGGACGAGCGCGGCGATGGCCACTATGCTAAACCTAGTCATGTGGGGTCCAAAGCGCTCCATCGATATAACAGTCTTGCAGGCGATGGCGATTTCAGACCTTTTTCACCTTTTTTCAAACAAATTCAAGCATTTGGGCCACAATACAATATGGTTTTGCAACCTATGGGGTTACAGTGAGCAAGATGACGGATGACAAAAACAGCACCGCACAGAGCAAGACAAGAGCACGAACGACCGGCCTAGTAGCACTGGCTGTGATATCCCTGCTAGCTGGAGCCTCAGTGGGAGCCAGCCTAGAGGAGTTCGCGGCACCAGAGTACGCAGAGGACGACTGGATGGCCGGAGTGGTCGATGACGCCACAGATGACGAGGACTGGGACGAGAGGAAGTCCGAGGACAGCCGAATGAAGAAGGGAGCCAAGGACTTCATCCGCACCATGATGAGCGACAGGATGGACGACAGGATGGACGACAGAGTCGAGCATCTCGAGCAGAGGATCGCAGCCGGCCAGGAGCTCATCATTGCTCTGAGGTTCTGCTTGGAGGAGACAGCCTGCGAGGCGGACCCAGAACAACTGCAAGAGATGATCGACAACATGGAAGGCAAGCATGTCGAGATGCAGGTCAAGATCGATGCTGAGTCTCAGGACGATCTTGCAGAGGAAGAGGTCCAATTGAGAACAGATTCCGATCCAGCAGATGATGACGAGACCACCCAAGAGGACTGCGAGGCAGCCGGTGCTACCTGGTCCGAGGAGAGACAGGAGTGCTACAGGGAGGATGATTCAGATGGTGCTGAAAGAGAGGATGATGACGTCCAGGAGACGGAGGACAACCACGCAACCCAAGAGGACTGCGAGGCCGCTGGAGGAGAATGGTACGAGGACAGGCAGGTGTGCGTGACCGAATCCGAGGAGAGGATATGCCTATGGGAAGAGGACGGGGTCGTGCACTACGACTGCCCAGACGAAGACGAGGTTAGGTTCGACTGCAGGACAAAGGAGGTCTGGTCAGAAGAGAAGGAGGAGTGGTGCCACGCTCGTATGGAACACGGGGACTGGCATGACTGGGACGACGATAGAAAGATGAGGTACTCAGAGGACAAGGCAACAATGCTCGAAGCCGCATCAACCGCCATCGCATACTGCCTGGAGAACGAAGCCTGCACAGCGGACGCATCTGCCATCACATCAGTATACGAGGAGATGACCGAGAAGCACCACCGCCATGCCAAGTGCGCGGGAGGGGAGAAGTGCCATCGCGGCAAGGACGACAGGAGGGGCCTCATGGAGAGGCTCAGTGATGCAGTGTTCGGTGGCCCTGCAGAGATGGAGGACCGCGAGGACTTCGACACGGAGATCAGGATAATGGCCGACCTCGAGGTGCCTCAGGAGGTCTGCGAGGAGAGAGGCGGCGAGTGGGTCTCTGACGGAGACGCATCAGCCTGCGTCTGGCCAGAGTACGACAGGGACTGCAACAAGGACAAGGACCGCGATGATGTCGAAGAATCCGAGCAGGAACCAGTAGAGGACGAGGCCGAGGGCGAATCCGAAGAGCCAGTCAGCTCGGACGAGGAATCTAGCGAGGAGGAGTCCTCGGAAGAAGACGCCACCAGAGAGAGATAGGACTGGAACGATAGCAAAACGACGCAAACGGCCTGGTGCGACCACTCGCACCGGGCCGCCCAAACTTCAAACCACGATAGTGTAGGCAGTCACATGGCTGAGTCCACAGGTCCCTCCAACCAAGCGAGGATGGACAGGGTGGCCAGGCTCACACTGGCACTGGGCGGGTTCATGCTGGTGCTCCTGATAGCGTTCCCGTTCACGCTCGGGAACGACGCCATGAGTGGAACCGCCCCCTACCTCCTCTACTCTCTCTTCCTAACGAGCATAGGGATCGTGATAGGGGTATCACTCACCTGGCTGAATGACCCCAGCAGAGCACCACAGAAGGCTACACCGGACCAGCCTAAGAGAAACCCGATGCTATCGGCGGACGAGATGGCCGTGATGGACGCCCTATCCAATAGCGAGCGCACCCATGGCACTGGCTCGATGTGGCAGAAGGAGCTAGTCGAGTCATGTGGCTTCACGGACTCCAAGGCAAGCCGTGTCCTATCGCGAATGGAACGCGCAGGACTAATCAGGAGAGTACGGGACGGAATGAGCAAGCGAGTGGAGCTAGCCGAAGGAGCAGTGGACCGATGAGCGAGGAAAATAGTAGCCAGGCCACGATTATGGTAGGCATCTCGTTGGTGATCCTGGTGCTGGCGGCCAGGCTTCTCTACCTGGTCGACAGGTCCCTCAGGAACGGCGAGGGAATGGGCCTCTCAGGAGAGGGCGCGATAGAGACGATCCCGATACTGGTCCTCCTGGCCCTACTGATATGGATGGTATTCAGGTCCCGGACGAGCCTGCATCTGGATACAGGGGGAAGTGATACCCAGGTCATAGGAATCATGCTGGGTATGTTCCTGCTCGGGCTGTACATAGGGCCCGGTCTGACCCTCTCCCTCGAATCGGAGCTCGTCGGAATGGCGTTCCTCGTGATCCCGATACTCCTGATAGGGGCCATACTACTCCCAAGCGACAACGACTCCCTAGTAGCCAAGCACGAGGAGGAGTGATTCGGATGAGGAACCCCTTCGACAGACTAAGCGAGATGTCAGTGGACCGACCGAAGTCAGCCATCGCAGTGGCAGTGATAGGAATACTAGCGCTATCCTCATTCGCCCAGTTCATCGTCTTCGACAACTCCGAGGACGCGTTCTACCCCGAGAACGAGACGACTGACCTACTGTACGAGGTGGAGGACACATACACCGTGGACGTGGACCTAGTCAGGGCCATCGTCAGGCTGGAACAAGGATCCTCACTGACGGACAGCGAGTCATGGGAGCTCCTCGCCCAGGTCGAGTACCAGATGCTGACCCACCCTGGGATGGCCGGGCACCACTATGGACTGTTCGGGGGGTCAGCCAACTCGGGGCCAGCCAGCTCCGTGATATTCTGGCAGAGGGTCCAGGACCCTGGATCAGACGACTGGTCTGAGGCACTCATGCAGTCCCTGGTCGATGTCTCCAACGCCGAGGGCCAGAACCTGAGCACTGCGGTCTCGAACGCCATGCAGATGCTCACGACAATCCCCTCCACTGACCGGGTATCCGCGGACGAGCTCCTAGATTGGGACCCCTCCTCCCCGGAGGACTGGCAGGCCCGAATGGACTCGGGGGAGGACAACGCAGACGCCGTTTCCTCCCTGGTCGCTGTCGCCTCCACTCTGATGGAGGGCAGGAACGAGTCCGAGGCGTCCATGATATCCCCACTGCAGGGGCAGGCCATCGCCTCCCTGTCCCCCCTGAGCGCGATCCAGGGATTGGACCTCAGGACCCCGATAATGGGAATGCTCCCGGCAGACTCCAGAGCCTCTCCCTGGGAGGAGGCTGACATGGCGCTGGTGACCCTCGCCCTGGACACGGAGCCGACCAGCCACGGTGTCGAGCTGGATACCGAGGTCTCCGCCATCGTCAGGGACATGGTAGTGGATCTGGACGACTCGCTCCAGGGCCTAGCGGGCGACTCGGGGGCGACGATCACCGTCTTTAGCTTCTCCAGGTTCGTCGAGGAGCAGGCTGGCAATCTGGGGGCCGAGAT
>CEWK01005846.1_pt1 | contig 24396 bp, 31 predicted proteins | sample 531431 | NCBI WGS metagenome assembly CEWK01 (sample SAMEA2623059, study PRJEB7988) | marine metagenome | isolation source: saline water (ENVO:00002010), including
ACTCAATTTTTCAAATTTTTTTAAAATAAACGTTTTAAATTTTTCAATATTTTCAATTTTAATAGTAAATCCCCCAGCCATTTTATGTCCCCCACCTTTAAGTAAAATCTTTTCTTGGACAGCAGAAATAATTGTTGAGCCCATATCAAAACCTACAATAGATCTAGCAGATGCTTTCCCGATGCCATTTGTATCAATGGAAATAATTATCACAGGTTTATTGAATTTATCTTTAATCCTAGATGCAACTATCCCAATCACGCCTTCATGCCAATTTTTTCCTTGGATAACTAATACTGACTCATTTATTTTGTTTTCTAAAACATTCAAAACTTTATCCATAAGATCTTTTTCTAAAATTTGCCTTTCTTTGTTAAAATGATCTAGTTCGGATGCAATCTTAAAAACATCTTTAGGATTTTCACTTATTAATAAATTTGCTCCATGGGAAGATTTTCCTACCCTACCACCAGCATTTATTCTTGGTCCAAGTTGATATCCAATATGATAAACATTTGGTCTACTTTTGATGTCACAAATATCAAATAAGGTTTTTAATCCTAGATTTTTTTTTGATTTTAAAATTTTTAATCCTTGTGAGACGATTGCCCTATTCAAACCAATTAAAGGAACAACATCACAAACGGTTCCCAAAGCTACTAGATCTAAATATTCAAGTAAATTTGGTTCTGAAATTTTTGATTTCATAAACCAATTGGTTGATCTAAGTTCTTTATTTAGAGAAATTAAGAACATAAAAGTAACTCCAGCAGCACATAAATATTTTAAATCAGATTTATCATCCAATCGATTTGGATTCACAACAGAGTGAGCTTTAGGTAAATTTATCTCTGATTGATGATGATCAAGAACAATTACGTCTATATTATTATTAAAAGCGTAATTTATTGCATCGAAAGAAAGTGTTCCACAATCCACAGTAAAAATCATTTTTGTACCGCTATCTATTAGTTTTTTGAAGGACTTTTCAGATGGTCCATAGCCCTCTTTTTTTCTATCAGGGATATAAATTTCGTAAGAAACGTTTATTTGATTAAAAAAATTTGCAAGTAATGCTGTTGCTGAAGCTCCATCAACATCATAATCACCAAAAATGCCAACCTTTTGTTTTTGAGAAATTGCTTGCATTGTTCTTTTTGCTGACTTTTGCATATCATTTAGAATTTCAGGGTTTGGTAGAAAATTTTTAATGGATGGATTTAAAAAAGCTTGAACATCCTCTTTTTTAATATTTCTTATTGATAAAAGTTTTGAGGTCAATTCATCTAATGAGTAATTTTCTTTATAAAATACAACATCTTGTTCATTGTATTTCTTAAAAATCCAGTTTTTGTTACTTACTGAATTTACAATCATTTATTGTAAATATTTCTAATTATTTTGTTAATCTTTTTACTTCTATGAAGTGCAAAAGTTGTTACTTCAAATTCGTTTCCAAGATCTTTAACTCCCTTGGTTAAATCTCCGTCTGTAACACCTGTTGCACAAAATATTACATCTCCTTTTACCATATCTTCAATATGATATTTCTTTTTGAAATCAGTAACCCCAAGTTTTTTTGCCCTAATTTTTTCTTCATCATTTAAAACTAATCGTCCTTGCATCTGGCCTCCAAAACATGATAATGCTGATGCTGCTAAAACACCTTCTGGACCTCCACCTGTACTGTAGTATATATCGTTTTTTGGTTTCTCTCCTATTACACTTAAAACACCAGCTATATCGCCATCTGTTATAAAATTTATAGTTACCCCTAGTTGGTTCATGGCATTAACAATTTTATCATGCCTTGGTCTTTTCATAACACATGCATTTATTTCTGAAATTTTTTTATTTTTAGCTTCAGCTAGAATTCGAATATTTTTTTCAACTCCATTATCAATATCTAATAAATGTTTAGGTAAATTTGATCCAATTGCTATTTTTTCCATATAAGTATCAGGAGCTGATAATAATTCACCTTTTTTTGCAACTGCAATTACAGAGAATGCGTTTGGTTGGTTGTTAGCTGTAAATTTTGTTCCTTCTAATGGATCCACTGCTATATCAAATTTAGGTCCATTTAATGTGCCCAATTTTTCACCAATATACAACATAGGAGCCTCATCCATCTCACCTTCGCCGATAACAATAGTTCCTTCCATGTTAATTTTATTTAATTCTCTTCTCATAGGATCTACAGCTCCTTTGTCAGCACCAATTTTATCTTTTTTGCCTATAAATTTTGATGCACCTATTGCTGCCTTTTCGGTGGCTTTAATGAATAGATTTAAAAATTTTTGATCTATTGACATTTATTCGTCATTAATTCTTATTAGTTTTGATCTTTTTTTTACATAAGATCTTTTATTAATAGTCTTTATAATTCTATTTAATGATTTATCTGTTGATGGATGAGTTATAATTATAATTGATGAGGAACTTTTATTTTTATTGGGGTCTTGAACCAATCTTTTAATAGAAACTCTGTTTATTGAAAAAACTTGAGTAATATTTGACAAAACTCCAGGTTTATCAATTACATTAAATCTGAAATACGCAGAGAAAGAACGCTCTGATATTGTTTTAAAATTTAATTTTTTTCTTTCTTTATTAGATATTGAAAAGGGAAATTTAATGTTACCTCTTAAAATTGATGAGATATCAGAAATTAATGCTGAAGTCGTTGCAGCGGCCCCTGCTCCTTCACCTTGTATTATACTTTGACCAACTGGGTCTCCGTCTACAATAACAGCGTTCAAAACTCCATTGATACTTGCTACATAAGAACTATCTTTTATTAACGTGGGGTGAACTCTTTGATAAATATTTTTTCCTATGAGTTCTGCATAACCAAGTAATTTAATCTTATAACCAAGTCTCTTAGCATAATTTATATCATCTCTATCTATATCTTTAATACCTTCAACATGGATATTATTATTCAAAAAAGAGTTAAAACATAGTGATGATAAAATTTTCAGTTTTGAGGCAACATCCTCTCCATTTAAATCAGAAGTAGGATTTGATTCTGCATATCCTAATTTTTGAGCATTATGTAAAACTTCATTGAAAGACTTATTATTTTTATCCATTGATGAAAGTATATAATTTGAGGTTCCATTAAAAATTCCAAAAACTTTATTAATTTTATTTGCTATTAAACCTTCTTTAAGAGATCTTATGATTGGCACTCCACCACACACGGATGCTTCAAATTCTAAATTAACTTTATTTATTTCAGCAATATTTGATAATTGATCACCGTATTTCGCAATAAGTGCCTTATTTGCAGTAACAACATGTTTTTTATTTTTAAGCGCGTTAAAAACTAATTTTTTAGCTGCGCCTTCCGCACCACCAATTAATTCTATTATAAGATCTATTTTATTATTTTTTGTAGCATCAAGATAATTATTTAACCACAGACTCTTGGGTATTCTAAAACCTCTTTTTCGATTTTTATTTTTAGCTGATACATAAATAACATTAGGTATACAATTATTTTTTTTAGAAAGAATATTCTTATTTGTTTTAAGATATTTATATAAATAACTTCCTATATTTCCTAATCCGACTATAGCTATGTTTAATTTTTTCATACTTAAATTATTGTCTTATAGTTAAATCAGGAAATTTTTTTTTATTTCCTTTTTTTATTAAATAATTTGATATTTCATCAATACTACATTTTTTTAATAATGTACAAACATCGATGACATCATCATTTTGTATAAGTTTTTTTTGTTTATTATTATTTTTTTTCAAAATATCTAAATTATTATCTTTTTTAACTAATGGAATATTTTCTTGTTTCTCTTGATCCTTTTTTTTATTATCTTTCTTTCTTTTTATATCCGATTTAATTTTCAAAATTTCTCTTTCAGTAAGTGTCTTTATCTTTTTTGATGTTGATTCTTTACTTTTTATGGAGATCTCTCGATTATTTGATTTATTTTGCAGATTTAACTGAACTAGATCTAAAGTTTTACTTTTCTTTTTGTTAACTATTTGGACTTCTAATGTTAAATTTTCCTCAAAAAATTGATTAGCTTCTGCTTTGTTAATACAAACATGATCACCACATATTAATACTGTTTTGGGTTTATTACAGCCACTAAAAAAAATAATAAACATCAATAACAGTATTTTTTTCATTTTAAACCTAGTTCTTCAGGAAATTTAAAAAGTAAATTCATATTTTGAATTGCCTGTCCAGATGCTCCTTTCACTAAATTATCTAATGCTGAAAAAATTATTATCTTATTTTTTATTCTACTTTCACAAATAGAGATTTCACAATTATTTGTATTTAAAACATTTCCTGAGCCAATTTGTGAGTTTAAATTTAAAATTTTAACAAATTTTGAATTTTTGTAATATTTTTTTAAAATCTTTAATAGGCTAATTGCAGAATTTTTTTTATTCGTATCCAAGTAAATTGAAGTCAAAATACCTCTAAAAGTAGGTAAAAGATAAGGATTAAATGAAAAATTTACTTTCCTTTTTGTTATTTTGTAGAACTCTTGATCTATTTCACAAATATGCCTGTGATTTTTAACACCATAAGCATAAACAGAATTATAAAGATTTTTATGATTAAACTTTTTTTCAAAGTTTTTGCCTGCTCCAGAATAACCAGACTTTGAGTCAATTGTAATATTGTTAATTTTTATTGAATTTTCTAAAATTAAAGGAATCAAAGGAATTTGTATCGAAGTTGGATAACATCCAGGATTTGAAATAATTCTAAAGTTTCTTATAATTTTTTTTTTAAATTCACTTATTGAATAAATGGAGTCTTTGATAAGTTTTTGCGCTTTGTGTTTAATCTTATAATTTTGAAAATATATTTTTGGATTTGAAATTCTAAAATCTGCAGATAAATCAATATATTTTAATTTTTTATATTTATCATAAGTTTTTTTAATCAATTTTTGAGCTTCACCATTTGGTAAAGATAAAAAAACTAAATCTAGCTTACCCCAGTCGATTTTATCTATAGAAGAAATCCTAGGTAAATTCTTTTTTATTCTTTTATCAAATAAATTGATTTTTTTTCCTATGTTTTTTGTAGCACACAAATATAATATATTAACTTTTGGATGAATTGATAACATGCTTATAAGATCTAAGCCTGTATATCCTGTTGCTCCCACTATCGCTATATTAATTTTTTTTGTATTTGGCATAATAAGATTATTATACCATTCTCAGATAAATAATAAAATTAAATGATTATCTTTTAGAAAATTGAAAGCTTCTTCTTGCTTTTCTGTGACCGTACTTTTTTCTCTCAACTACACGGGAGTCTCTTGTTGTTAATTTATCTTTTTTTAAATTTTTCTTTAAATTTTCATCATGGCTAATTAAAGCCTTGGATATACCTAAAATAATAGCTCCTGCTTGACCTGATAAACCTCCACCTTTTACAGTACATTTTACATCATAATTGTTAGCTACATTAGAAATTTCTAAAGGTCTAGTAACAATAATTTGATGGACTGGTCTTTTAAAATAATCATTCATTTTCAAACCATTAATGTAAATTATTCCACTTCCTTTTTTTACCCATACTTTTGCAATTGAACGTTTTCTCCTTCCAGTAGCGTATTTGCTGTCTTTGAAATTTAATTTAACTTTAGGTTTTTTAACTTGAGAAATGTTAGTTGTTTCCATTATCTAATAGAATTTTTTTTGTTTAACTTTTCAAAGTTAATTATTTTAGGTTTTTGAATTTCATGCGGATGTGTTTCACCATTATAAATTTTTAACTTAGTTAATTGTTTTTTCGCTAAGGAACCTCCAGGTAACATTCTTTTTACTGCAAGTTTTAAAATTTCATGTGTTTTGTTTTTAGATTTTAAAATTAGTGGTGTAGTCTCTTTTATGCCTCCGGGGTGCCCTGTATGTTTGTAATATTTTTTATCTTTAGTTTTTTTACCTGAAAATTTTATTTTATCAATGTTAGTTACGATAACAAAATCACCGTTATCAATATGTGGATTAAATGTAGGTTTATTTTTTCCTCTTAGAACAGTAGAAATATATGCTGCTAATCTTCCCACGGCTAAATCTTGAGCGTTAATTAAATACCAATCTTTTTTAATGTCTTTTTTTTTTACAAAAGGTGTCATAATAATTGGCGATAAATACATATATTAGTAGATAAAGTCAATTTATTTCATTTTTGAATAATAGAGGTTTATTGTGCTCAAAACTAGCAAGACGCCGAAAAATTGATGCGCAGAGGCAATATAAATATTTAGACCACTTAATAAAGTAAAAATTCCTAAAATTACTTGAAAAAAAAGAAACAAAAAAATAATTAGGAATGGCTTATACAACTTTTTAATTTTATTAATGAAAATATATAAACCTAATATCAAGATATATAAACTTATAAAATAAGCTAAATTACGATGATAGAATTGAATAAGAGAATGATTATTGAAATCTATTACGCTATTAAAGTTTTTGTAAACAAAATCTCCAGGTATAAACGTTTCACCCATCAAGGGCCAAGTTTGATAAATACTACCAGCATCTAAACCCGAAACAAATGCACCCAAAATTATTTGTAAGAAAATAATTAAAACTAAAATAAAAAATAGAATATTTTTTTTAGATATATTAAAAAATTTCAAAGAAGTATTTTTCTTGAAATTTAAAAATACCCAAAAAATATACGAAATAATAATTAGAGCAATAGTCAAATGAACAGATAATCGATAATGGCTTACCGTAACATCATCAACTAATCCACTTTTTACCATGTACCAACCAACAACACCCTGTAATAAAATTAAAAAGAAAATAAAGTAACAAGAATAAATAAATTTTATGTCTATTTTTTTTGAAAAATGAAAAAAAATTAAAGGAATAAAAAAAAATAATCCTATTACCCTTCCTAAAAACCTATGGAAATACTCCCAAAAAAAAATAATTTTGAATTGCTCTAGACTCATATTATAATTTATCATCTCGTATTGAGGAATTTTTTTATAAAGATCAAAATAATTATTCCAAGATTCTGAATTTAGAGGAGGAAAAATTCCTTTAAACAGCTCCCATTCTGTAATAGATAAACCAGAATTCGTTAACCTTGTAACTCCACCAACAATAATAATATTTAAAACTAGGAAAAAACAAATGATTAACCAGTTTGTAAATAAAAAATTAATTTTTTTGTCGTGTTTAATCATATCTTTTAATATATAAATATTTTTAGATATCAAAGAATTTATAATGTCGCTATGTTAAATAAGAAAATACTTAAAATAAGAAAAGATCTAGATCGTATCGATCTTTTGCTTTTGGATCTTTTACGAAAAAGAACATTACTTGTTGATAAAGTTCTTCAAAATAAAAAGTTTAAAAAAGAAATAGTTGACAAAAAAAGAATTCAAAAGATTTTAAAAGGTATCAAAAAAAAATCTAAAATTAAGAAAGTCGACCCCATAGTAGCAAACAAAATTTGGAATTCGATGATAAGAGCTTTTATAGATTACGAATATAGAAACTTCAAAAAAAAATAATTATTATTTGCTGTGAGGGGGTAACTTTTTCTCAATAAAATACTCATGCTTTCTAGTGTTTGGATTATATTTCTTTAGTTTTAATTTGTTTTTGGCTTTTTCACCTTTAGTTGGTTTTTTTGCATAGTAAATAAATTTACTATCAGGATTACTTTCAGGTACCATTCTAACTTTTAAATGTGTTTTTTTTGCCATCTTTTTTTAGTTTTTTTACTCTATCAAGAATTTTTCGAGTTTTTTTTATTATATCCAATTTATAATATGTAGCTTTTAAACTATCTGAATTATAATCGTCAAGTTTATTAATGTTTGAATTCAGTACGTTTTTTACCCCTAATATTGTCATGCCTTTATCTTTAATAAGAAATTTTATAAGTTTAATTATTTCAATTTGATCTTTTGAGTAATATCTTTGTCTATTTAAAATCTTAGGTTTTATTTGTTTAAATTCTTTTTCCCAATATCTTAAAACATACGTCAAAGGTTTTTTACTTTTAGAATCGAGTAACCCTAATTTTCTGGATAAATCACCAATTTTTACAAATTTATTCATATTTTTTTTAATTTAAAGTGTCGAGAAATTTTTTGGAAACTTTAAAACTAATAGATTTTCTTTTATTAATTATATATTCTTTCTTAGTTTTTGGATTTCTGCCTATACGCTCTTTTTTATTTATTATTTTAAAAGTCCCTAAATTTTTTAGGTTAAGTTCGCTATTTTTAATTTGCAAAGTCAAAATTTGTAATAATTGATCAATTATTTTTTTTGATAATAGAACAGATAAACCAATTTTTTTTGAGATATTATTAGCAATATCTGCTTTTTGATAACTATTTTTTTTTATCACTTTTTAAATGATTTAAATTATTCTTAATTTGATCCATTAGATTACCTTTTACTATCTTATAACATAAATCTATTGAGTAATAGAAACCTAAATTATCGGTTCCACCATGACTTTTTACAACAGGGCCATTCAAACCTAAAAATATTGCACCATTATATTTTCTTGGATCAAGTTTTTCTTTAAATTTCTTTAAGGAAAAATAAGAAAAAATTAATGATAATTTACTTACAAAGTTTTGTGTAAGTGATTTTTTTAAGTTATCTGTAATAAATTTAGCTGTACCTTCAGCAGTTTTTAAAGCTATATTTCCTGTAAACCCATCTGTGATAATTACATTAGAATCTCCTCTCATAATTTCATTGCCTTCAATATAGCCATTAAAAATAAAATTATTATCGTCACTTAAACCATTTAATCTTTTAAAAGCTTTTTTAAGTGTCTCTGTTCCTTTAATTTCTTCTGAGCCAATATTTAACAAAGATACTTTTGGTTTATCATTAAATAATGATTTATAAAGCGCCGAGCCCAACTCAGCAAAATCAATAAGGTTTTCCTCATTGCACTCAATATTAGCTCCTAAGTCTAATACAACATTCATCCCATTTTGATTTGGCCAAAGGCCTGCGAGAGCTGGTTTAGCCACCTCGCTCATCATTTTTAAAATCATTCTAGAAATCACTAACAATACACCTGTGTTACCAGCTGATAAACTTATTTCTGACTCACCTTCTATCTGGGACTGTATACATTTCCACATACTAGTATTTCTTGAATTTTTTATAGCAGTTAAGGGTGTTTCCTTATCTGAAACTACTGAGTCAGTGTGAGTAATTTTAATATTCTGTTTATTAATATCATATTTAGATAATTCTTTTAAGATTTTAGTCTCATCTCCAAAGAGACTTAATACAAAATCATTTTTTTTTTCGTTATTTTTTAAAAATAAATAAACACCATGAATGGTTTTTTCAGGAGCATTCTCACCTCCCATTGCATCTATTGCAATAGTTATTTTTTTTGTCATTTAAAAATTAAATATCTAAAATTTTCTTACCGTTATAGTATCCAGATTTTAGATCAATATGATGAGAAAGTTTATATTCACCACTTTTTTTATCTTCAACAATATTAATGGATGAAATCTTATGATGAGATCTTCTCATTTTTTTTTTGGATATTGATGTTTTTCTTTTTGGTACAGCCATTTTAAACCTTAAAATTTATTGCCTCTCTTATCATATTATTAACAGGTAGTTCAAAGCAAAAATTGTAAAAATCAATAAAATATCTTTCAAATTCATCATATTTTGACATTTCTTTATTTTCAAATTGGTTGAAATACTGAAAAATCAATTTTTTATCTAATGTAAATTCTTTAGATGATTTATTTTCTATTTTTAATAGGATGTCATAAAGTTGTTTGTTTAAATCTTTCATTTTCTTATTAACAGATACGTCACCAAAACCCAGTTCCCTTAAATTATTTTCTATATTAAAAAATAACAAATCATATTCTTTTTGGTCAAATTTAACGCCCTTTTTTTTACTAACAATCATCATTATTGAAAAATGAATGAACATTAGATAAATTCTACTTTCAAATTTATCAGGTAATTTTATATTATCGTAAAAAAATATATTCCTGGATAAGCTTAATAATGTGTTATACAAATTGTTATTATGTTTTTTAAAATTAAATATCATAAATATTTTTTTTTTATTTTATTTTCTATTATTTTAATTGGCTGCAAATTACAAGATCCTACTAAAAATCATGGTATAGCTTTTTTAGAAAATAGGTCAAATAAATTAATTGTTAACAGTACTAATAAAAATGATGTTATCAATATTATCGGGCAACCGCATTCTAAGTCTATTAATAACGAAAATGAATGGATATATTTGGAGAGAGTTTTAACAAAAGGTCAATTTCATAAGTTAGGGCAAAACGTTCTAAAAACTAATAATATTTTGATATTAAGATTCAATAAATTTGGAATTCTAGAAAACAAAAAATTATTAGACAAATATGATAAAGAAAAAGTTGCTTTTTCAAAATCAGAAACAAAAAATGAAATGACAAAAAAAAGTTTTTTAAACTCTTTTCTGTCTAGTGTTAAACAAAAAATGTATGGTAATAAATGAATTTAATTAATGTGCTATTACTGCTAAGAGCAGTAAAGCAACAATATTAGTTATCTTTATCATAGGGTTAACAGCAGGACCCGCCGTATCTTTATATGGATCGCCTACAGTATCTCCAGTAACAGCAGACTTATGTGCTTCTGATCCTTTTCCACCAAAATTTCCATCCTCTATATATTTTTTCGCATTGTCCCAAGCGCCTCCGCCAGCTGTCATTGAAACTGCTACAAATAAACCTGTAATAATTACACCTAGCAACATAGCTCCTAATGATGATAGAGCGGCCTCTAGCCCACCTATCTGTAAAATAATAAAGTATAGAACTATAGGTGATAACACAGGCAATAATGAAGGTATGATCATCTCTTTGATTGCTGCCTTAGTTAATAAATCAACTAATCTACCATAGTCCGGTTTTCTCTTACCTTTCATAATTCCTGGAATTTTTTTAAATTGTCTTCTTACTTCTATGACTACTGCTCCACCAGCTCTTCCAACTGCTTGCATGCCCATCGATCCAAATAAATAAGGCAACATACCGCCGATCAGAAGACCTGCTACCACAAATGGATTAGATAAATCAAAAGTAACGTTTACACCTTCCAACGCTGATCCACTTACTTTAGAAAAATAATTTATATCCTCTGTATAGGCCGCAAATAAAACTAAAGCACCTAACCCCGCTGAACCAATTGCGTATCCTTTTGTAACTGCTTTAGTGGTGTTTCCTACAGCATCTAAAGCATCAGTTGTTTTTCTGACATTCTTCGGAAGTTTGGACATTTCAGCGATACCTCCAGCATTATCTGTGACAGGTCCATATGCGTCTAATGCTACAACCATTCCAGTTAATGCCAACATGGCCGTTACAGCTATTGCAATACCATATAAGCCAGCCAAACTATTTGTGTACAATATACCTGCAACTATTATTAAAGCTGGTATTGCAGTAGCCTCCATTGAAATTGCTAATCCCTGAATAACGTTAGTGCCGTGACCTGTAGTGGATGATTTTGCAACCGTCTTGACAGGCCTATAGTTAGTTCCAGTATAATATTCTGTAACCCAAATTAATAAACCAGTAATAACAAATCCTACTACACCACAAATATAAAGATCTAATCCAGAAAAAATCGCACCAGCGTTATTATTATATGTGCTTGACAAACCTACAATTGAATTTGTTACAGGATACATAATTAACAAAGATGTAATTGCTGTTACTATAAACCCTTTATACAAAGCCCCCATTATATTTTTAGATTTACCTAATTTTACAAACCATGTGCCAATTATAGAGGTAATGATACAAGCACCACCAATAGCCAAAGGATAGATCATTAAATTATAATCTTGAGGGGAAAAAATTGAAGCTAATACCATGGTTGCCACAATAGTAACTGCGTATGTTTCGAATAAATCTGCAGCCATTCCTGCGCAGTCACCTACATTATCTCCAACATTGTCCGCGATAACAGCTGGGTTTCGTGGATCATCCTCGGGAATTCCTGCCTCAACTTTTCCAACTAAATCTGCACCAACATCTGCTCCTTTAGTAAAAATTCCTCCGCCTAATCTTGCAAAAATAGAAATTAATGAGGCCCCAAAACCTAATGCGACTAAAGCATTTATAATTTCTCTATTGTCAACTTTTAAATTTATTAAAATAATGTAATAAATTGTGATTGCTAATAATGCTAAGCCTGCAACTAATAATCCAGTTATTGCACCAGATTTAAAAGCTATCGTCAAACCAGATTGTAAACTTTTTCTTGAAGCTTCAGCTGTCCTTACATTAGCTTTTACAGAAATTAACATGCCTACGTAACCTGCAACTCCTGAAAGAAAAGCACCAATAAAATAACCTAATCCAACTAAATAATTAAAAAAATAAGTTACAATGGCTAAAACTATCACTCCAACAATTGCAATTGTTTTATATTGTCTATTTAAATAAGCTTTTGCTCCTATTTGAATAGCCTCAGCAATTTCTTGCATTTTTGAATTTCCAGGACTTGAAGAGATTATCTGACCTGAAAGTAAATAGCTGTAGGCTACAGCCAAAATTCCAGTGAAAGAAATTAAATACAGAAGTTCTAAATAATTAATCATTATAACTAGCGGATAAATGCCAAAAAAGTATTAAAAACGCAAGCTAAACTTATTATATTTTAACATTTTATTCATCTTTTCTGAGAACTTTTGATATTTTATCTAGAATTGCGTTTAAATAACCAATCTGAACTTCCTCCAAAAAAAATTCGGAAGTAGAGATATACTCATTAATAATTACTTTTTTAGGGTTATTTTGTTTGAACAATAGTTCAAAGATTGCAGCAAAAAGTATTATTTTAAGTAACTTATCGGTTTTCTTTAGATTTATATCATTTCTCAGATGCTTAGTAATTGTCTCCTCTATCAATTCAGACCTTTCTAGTGTACCTGAAACTACATCTTTGATAAATTTTTTATACTGATTCTTGGGATAAACTATATCCTCATTAGGATTCATTAAAGACTCATAAATTTTTTGTACAACTTTTACCCTTGGGGAAACGCTTTTACTTATTTTAAGATTCATTTTTAAAAATTTGAATAACAGCCAGCGCAGCTTCTTTTCCTTTTGAAGCTTTTAAGTTGGGTGTGATAAGTCTGCCTGCTCTTTTTTTTGCTTGTGAATGATTAAGCGCTGTTATTATTCCATTTCCTATTGGTTTTTTATAATTTACAGTTAAGTACATTAAAGCGTTAATAGTGGCCCTTGATATAAATTCAAAGTGTGGCGTTTCTCCTTTAATCACACAGCCTAATGCAATAAAACCGTCATATTTTTTTATGTTTCTTGCTATCACTACAGGAATTTCAAATACACCAGGAACATTTATACAATCAGTTTTTATCTTTAATTTTTTTAAAGATGTTTCCGTATCTTTTTTTAAACTTAACGCGTAATTTTTATAGTAGTTTGAACAAATTATTAAGACTTTTTTATTCATTTAATTATTATCTGTTTTCTAATTTTTAGTCCAAAACCTTCAAGTCCTATAATTTTTTTTTTTGTTCTTGATATTAACAGCATATTTTTTATCTTAAAATCTTTAATTATTTGAGCCCCTAGACCGTAATATCTAAGGGTAAGGTCAGTGTTTAATCTCTTTATTTTAGTCTCATTGTTAATAATTACCAAAATAAAATTCTTGTATTTCGATAAAATTTTTAAATTTTTTTTAATATCATTATTCTTAAAAATATTATTTTTATTTATTTTTTTTGATAAAACTCTTACTGGAATAGACATAGAACTTTTAAATTTTCCTCTTGAGAATACAAAGTTTTCTAGATTGTTTAATTTGTTTTTATAAATACTAAATTGAGAATTGGTAATATTTATAAGATTAAGATTTTTTGAAAAAATTTTATAAATTAATTTCTCATTTTTTAACCGATAAGCAATTATATCAGCAATAGAAGCAATCTTGATTTTATGTTTTTTTGCAAATTTTATCAAATCATCTAATCTCGCCATTCTTCCATCCTCATTCATAACTTCACAAATTACAGAACTTGGGTTCAAATTAGACATTTTTGAAATATCTATCGACGCTTCTGTATGACCGGCTCTCTCTAACACGCCACCATTTCTTGCAACTAATGGAAAAACATGGCCTGGCGACACTAAATCTTTATTTTTAGATTTAGAATTAATTGCTACTTTTATAGTCTTTGCTCTATCAAAAGCAGATATTCCAGTTGATACACCTTTTTTGGCTTCAATAGATATTGTAAATGCGGTTTGCATTCTCGATTTATTGATGGGAGCCATTAAAGGCAGTCTTAATTTATCAATTTGTTTTTTTGAGAGAGCTAAACAAATCAAACCTCTGCCATGTTTAGCCATAAAATTTATAATTTTAGAATTGCATTTAGAAGCTGGTATAACTAAATCGCCTTCATTTTCTCGATTTTTATCATCAACAAGTATAAACATTTTTCCTTTTTTTGCGTCTTTGATAATCAACGGAATTGGTGAAAAAATAATTTTAGACATACTATTTATTAAACTTATATATATACTTCCCAAATATATCTAACTCAACATTAACTATACTATTTACTTTAAGATCTTTTAAATTTGTTAGTTTTAACGTATGTGGAATTACACTCAAATTAAAATATTTTTTTGAGACTTCAGAAATAGTTAAAGATACACCATTTATAGAAATAGACGCTTTATCAAGCAAAAAATTATGAAGTTTTTTATCTTTTAATTCCAGCTTTATATCCCAAGATTTTCCGATTAATAAAATTTTTTTTATTTTAGCTGTTGTATCCACATGACCTTGAGTAAAATTACCAGAAATGGTCTGACCATAACAAAGAGATTTCTCAAGATTAATTCTTTGTCCTACTATTGAATTCTTAAAATTTGATTTTTTTATAGTTTCATAAGATAAATTAAAAAAAATTAATTTTTTAGTAACTTTAGTAAGAGTTAAACAAACACCATTACAGCAAATAGAAGACCCAATATCTTTTTTATTTAATCGTAGATTATTATCTATTCCTATCAAAATATCTCTTTTAGATTTGAATATAGTTTTTAATTTACCAGTCTTAAAAATAATACCATTAAACATTATTTAACCTTTATTTTATAAAAATCATCATTTTCTAAATTTACATTTATCTTTTTTTTTATTTTGAGTCTTTTAATTTGATTTGGGATTGAATTGTTATAACCATTTCCTTTTAATTTTTTGTTTGATTTAAAAATATATAAATTATAAATTAATCCAAATTTTAATAATTTATTCAAGAATGTTAATCCGGTCTCAATTAAAATTCTTCGTTTACTGTTATCAAAAATATTCTTAAAAAGATTTATAAAATCTTTTTTTTTGTCAAGTCTATTTATTTGAATAATTTTAATACCCTTTTTTTTAAAATAATTAATCTTTTTTTTATTATTACTTGTTGTAAAAATATAAGTACTTCTTTTTTTAACAATATTAAAAAGTTTTAGATTTTTCTTAAGTTTTAACTTTCTATCAATAATAATTAAGTCTGGTTTATTATTACTTAATCCTTTAATTCTACAATTTAGTAAGGAATTGTCCTGATTTATCGATTTTGAGGTTGATAATATGGTATCATATTTTGATCTTAATAAGTGCCCAACTTTTCTAGATCTTTCATTTGTAATCCACTTATATTTTTTGCTTATCGTATAAAAATCTTTTGAAAATGCTATTTTTGCATCAACAAATGGTAAATTTTTTCTTTTATTGATAAAGTAACTTTCGTAAAAATTACTTTTATAGTTAAGTTTTTTAAGAATTATATTATTTTTTTTTAATTTTTTTTTTGCTTTTTTATAAGATCTTTCATCAGGATCGTCGAAGCAGTAAAAAACTTTATTAATACCTTTTTTTTTTATAATATTAGTACAAGGAGGTGTTAAACCATAATGTGAGCATGGCTCTAAAGTCACATACATTTGACAGTTTTTAAAATTATATTTTTTATTAAGTGCATTAAATTCTGCATGAGGCCTTCCATTTATTGACGTTATGCCTGAACTTATCACACAGTTATCCTTAACTATTAAACATCCAACTGAAGGATTTGTTTTGGTTTTACCTAAGTGATTCTCTGCTAATTGAAAGGCTAGATTTGAAAAATAATTATGATTTAATTTCATCTAAATTGCCTACAAATTCTTCAAAGTCTTTTGCTTCCTTGAAGTTCTTGTACACAGACGCAAAACGAACATAGGCAACTTTATCTAAAGTTGAAAGACCTTCCATAATAAACTTTCCTATGGTTGGTGTTGGAATTTCACTTTCTCCAAGTCCCTCAAGATTTCTCACAATCTTTGATATGAATTTTTCTATAGTTTCGCTATCTATTGGCCTCTTTCTTGTGGCAATTCTTATTGATTTTGAAATTTTATCTCTATCAAAGGGCTCTCTTTTACCACTTCCTTTTATAACCGTTAATTCCTGAAATTGGACTCTTTCGAATGTTGTAAATCTCTCTTTTCTATCGCAACCACAAAGTCTTCTTCTTCTAATTGCTGTGCCATCCTCTGTAGGACGAGAATCTACAACTGAAGTATCTTTTTCTCTACAAAAAGGGCAAAGCATGATTAATTATTTACTTCCCATATATAGGATAAGATGAACAAAGATCAATAATTTCTTTTTGGACCTCTTTTTCAACTTTAGAATTATCATCTTTATTTTTACTTAGACCTTCAATTACTTTAAAAATTAAATCTCCAATCAATTTAAATTCTTCCTCTCTAAAGCCTCTTGTAGTACAAGCTGGTGTTCCAAGTCTTATTCCTGATGTGATCATAGGGCTTTCTGTATCAAATGGTATCCCATTTTTATTACAAGTAATATTTGATCTACCAAGAGATGCTTGAGCATCTTTGCCTGTTACTCCAAAAGACCTGAGATCTAGTAACATAAGATGTGTATCGGTGCCTCCAGAAAAGATTTTAAATCCATTATCAATTAATCTTTTAGAGAGAACTTTTGCATTATGGATAACATTTTCCGTATATTCTTTAAAATCATCTGACAAAGCTTCTTTAAAACAAACAGCCTTAGCAGCGATAACATGCATTAAAGGCCCACCTTGAAGTCCTGGAAAGATCGCACTGTTAAATTTTTTAATTAAGTCTTCTCTATTTGTTAAAATTATTCCACCTCTCGGTCCTCTTAATACTTTATGAGTAGTAGATGTAACGACATCAGCATATTTAGTAGGATTTGGGTAAGAACCCCCAGCCACTAGTCCAGAAAAATGTGCCATATCAACTAACATGTAAGCACCTACTTTATCACATATTTCTCTAAATTTTTTAAAGTCTATAATTCTAGAATATGCACTACCCCCGGCTATTATTAGTTTAGGCTTATTTTCTAAAGCAATTTTTTCAATACTATTATAATCTAATAATCCAGTTTTTTTATCAACTTCATAATGAAGAGCGTTAAACCATTTACCAGACTGAGCAGGTTTAGCTCCATGTGTAAGATGTCCACCAGAATTCAAACTCATAGCTAATGTTGTGTCGCCAGGTTTTAATAATGCTAAATAAACGGCACCATTGGCTTGAGCGCCTGAATGTGGTTGGACATTTGCAAATTTACAATCAAATAATTTTTTTGCTCTTTCTATTGCTAAATTTTCAGAAATATCAACATGCTCACAACCGCCATAATATCTTTTTCCAGGGTAACCTTCTGCGTATTTATTAGTTAAAACTGATCCTTGGGCTTCAAGTACTGCTTTAGATACAATATTTTCTGAGGCTATTAATTCTATATGATTTTGTTGCCGAACAAATTCTTCTTTTATAGACTCGTATAATTCTTTATCAGCATTTTTTAAATCTAATTTAAAAAAACTATTTAAATACTTATTAAGTTTTATTGCAATTGACATATTTATATTTTTTTTACTCTTCTTAAGTGCCTTCCACCTTCAAATCTTGTCTTTAAAAAAACATCAACTAGTTTTAAAGATAATTTTTTATTTGTTAATCTTGAACCTAACGTGATTATATTAGCATTATTATGTTGTCTAGACAATCTTGTAGAAGCTACATTATAGCATACTGCGGCTCTGATATTTTTGATTTTATTGGCACAAATTGCCATACCTATTCCTGATCCACAAACTAGAATACCCACATCGCTTTTTTGTGATTTGATTCTAAAGCTTAATTTTTTAGCATAATCGGGATAATCTACTGACTTATTATTAAAAGGGCCTATATCTATAACTGAAACATTTTTTTCAACCAAATGATTTTTTATATCTTCTTTTAAGTTAAAACCTGCATGATCTGAGGCAATACATACAGTTTTAAAAATTTTATTTAATTTTATATTGCTCATAATAATTAATTAAATTACACTTAACTTTATTATAATATTTTATTTGTCGCATTACATTATAAATATCAGGACTTTAAATGAAAATCATTGGATCCTACCCAAAAACAAGGCTTAGAAGATTGAGAAAATCAAATTGGTTAAGGAATCTTGTTTCTGAGTCAAATATCTCTACTAACGACTTAGTATTACCAATCTTTATAAAAGAGGGTAAAAACAAAGTAGAACCTATTAAATCGATGCCGGGAGTTTATCGATACACTATAGATAAATTACCAAAAATATTAAAACAAGTTAAGAAATTTAAAATACCGATGATCGCAATTTTCCCGTCTATTTCAAAAACGAAAAAAAACAATTCGGGTTCAGAAGCTATTAATTCAAATAATTTAGTTTGCAAGAGTATAAAATTTATAAAAAAAAAATTTCCAGAAATCGGCATAATGTGCGATGTTGCTTTAGATCCATACACTTCACACGGTCATGATGGTGTAGTAATTAAAAACAAAATTGACAATGATGAAACTTTAAAGATTTTGGTAAAACAAGCTTTGCTACAAGCACAAATGGGTTGTGACATTATTGCTCCATCAGACATGATGGATGGAAGAATAGGTGCTATAAGAAAAGCTTTAGATCAAAAAAATTTTAAAGACATTAGTATACTTTCATATGCTGTAAAATATGCTTCAAATTTTTATGGACCTTTTAGAGATGCCGTCGGCACCAAATCAGAATTAAAAAACGATAAAAAATCTTATCAAATGGATTATAGAAATTCTGGAGAAATTTATAAGGAGGTTGCTTTTGACTTAAAAGAGGGAGCCGATATGATTATGGTAAAACCTGGAATGATTTATTTGGATATAATTAATAAAATAAAAAAAGAATTTAAAACGCCTGTTTTGGCGTATCAGGTCTCAGGTGAATACAGTATAATAAAAAATGCGATTGAAAAAAAAATATTGTCAGAAGAAGCGATTATAGAAAGTATTTATGCATTTAAAAGAGCTGGAGCTTGTGCAATAGTAACTTATTTTGCTATTGAGATTGCAAAAAAACTTAATTAAATTATTTAAAATAATTTTCCAATATTATTCTTGAATTTGGAAAAATAAAATTATTCGGTAAGAAAAATCTATTTTGAATAATATTTCTAGTAAAATATAAAGATTTTTTAATTAATTCATTTGATAAGATTTTTGGTATTTTTTTTTTTATCAGGAAAACTGGTACATCATATGTATGAGTGTCAATCTTGATTTTTTCAATCTCTGAGTTAACCTCAAAACTCTTATTAAATTTCTCTAAATTTGGATCGTAGCCAAGTTCTTTGATTAAACTCAATTCAAAAAAAATATATATGATTATCCAGCTATCTAATTTTATTGAGTTTATAAACTTTTCAAAAGAATTATATATTTTTTGATTAGGTTGTGAGTCAGGTAATAAAATATTAAGTAACGAACATAAAGAAATTAATGCGGTAGTTCTCTCTTTATCGTTAAAATATAGAGGGGAGATTGGTTTGATTAATTCTGTTTTAAAATATCCAAGCTTATTTTCATTTTTAGAACTGTGAATAACAAATAATTTATTTGATAATTGTAAATAATTTCTAATTTTTCTTGAATTTCCACCATAAACAACTCCTGAAACTTTCCCTTTTGAATGAGAAAAAACATTTATAATATTTGCATTCTCTCTAAATTTTCTTTTTGATAATAAATAACCTTCATCTTCCCAGTTCATATATTTAAAATCTTCAATAATTTAGCTGCAGCATTCTGTTGTGCATTTTTTTTTGATGAGCCAATACCAAAAATTTTTTTTGAGTCTGGAATTTCAACTTCGGTTTTGAACAATGGCTTATGTTGGGGTCCAGACTTTTTAAAAAAGGTATACTTAGGTAATTTCTTAAATTTTTTTAAACTGTACTCTTGAAGTTTAGTTTTAGAGTCAATTAATGTAATTACAGATTTATCTAAATAACTTTCCCAAAAATTTAATATGAATCTCTCAGATGGTTTGATTCCACCATCAAGATAAATAGCTCCAACAAGTGCCTCAAGAGTATCACTTATTATTTTATCTGCAGACCTATCAAGATTTTTGTTTGAAGAGCCTATATAAACATATTTTTTTATGTTTAATTTTTTTGCTATGTTTGTACAGGTTTTTTTATTTACAAGGTTAGCAAACTTCTTATCTATTATTCCTTCTTTCTCATTTGGATACTTATCCAAAAGTTTTTTTGAGATAATTAAACCTAAAACTCTGTCTCCAAGAAATTCGAGTTTTTCATTGTTAGATATGTTGCTAAAACTCTTGTGAGTTAATGCTTGTTGTAAGAGTGTTTTGTTTTTAAAACTATATTTTATAGCACTCTCAAGTTCTTGTAATTGTTTGCTCATTTTAATTTTTTAAAGGTTCTTTCTAATCTAAAAGAATTATTTAAATTCCAAAACTTTAATAAACTCCCTTTATTTGTATCGTTAGAAAAGAAGATAATTTTAGCTTTTCCTACTAAATTTAAATTATAAACATAACCTACATCGTTAAGAAATCTGCTATCTTTTGAACAGTCTCGATTATCACCCATTAAAAAATAATGATTTGGAGGTACTTTGTATTTTTTTGTATTCATTAAAGTGCCTTCTTTATTATATGATACACGATGTCTTACTCCATTTGGAAGTGTCTCAATAAATGTATTAGAGTTTAAAATAAAATTTCCGCATCTTATATCATCAAAAACTTCTACTTTTTCTCTTATAATATTTTGATTATTTATAAATAAATTTCCATTTATAAATTGAATTTCATCTCCCGGTAAACCAATTAATCTTTTAATATAATCAGTTCTATTATCCGCTGGAGTTTTGAAAACCACTAGATCGCCTTGTTTTGGATTTTTTGAGAAAAAACGATTATTTGAAATGTTAGGACTAAATGGAAAGGAATGTTTGCTATAACCGTATGAAAACTTTGAAACAAAAATTCTATCGCCAACTAATAAAGTTGGCTCCATAGATGAAGAAGGAATATAAAAAGGTTGAATGATTAAAGATCTTATTAAGATTGCAATAAAAAGAGCTGCAAATAATGTTTTTAGATTGTCTAAAAGTATATTTAATAACTTGTTTTTTTTCATATTGAAATAGTTACAAATGCAATGGCATATTTTTTTTCATCAGACAAAGATAAAGCAATTTTATAGTTCTTTTTTTTTATTTTTTTTTTTACAGCTGATGCTGTTTTGCGTAAAAGCTTAATATACGGTTTTCTATTTTTTTGATTAAGAACAATAATTTCATTGTAACTTATACCGTGTGAAATGCCTGTTCCTAGTGCTTTAGAAAAAGCCTCTTTCGCAGCAAATCTTTTTGCAAAACAGTTTGAAGAATTCTTTACTTTCAAACATTTAATTATTTCTTGAGTGTCAAATAATCTTTTTAATAAAATCTTATTCTTTATTAATCTTTTTATTCTATCGATCTCTACAATATCTGTGCCTATCCCGTAGATTCTCATCGTGAAATTATCTTTTTAAATTTTTTAATTGTTTTATCTAAACCATCAAATACGGACTCTCCGATTAAAAAATGTCCTATATTAAATTCTTTAATTCCTTTAACTCTAGTTAAAATTTTTGCAGACCTGTAAGTTAATCCATGGCCGGCGTGAATTTCCAAACCTATTTTTTTACCAAGATTAGCTACTTTTTTAATTTTTAATAACTCTTTTTTGTAATTTTTTCCCTTATTTATCAAATTACATAATTTCCCAGTATGTATTTCTACACAATCAACGTTTAATTTTTTTGCAATTTTTATATCTTTAGGGCTTGGTTCTATAAAAAGACTTACTCTTGAATTATTTTTTTTTAAATTGATTATTAGTTTTTTTAAGAAATTTTTTCTATAATTGAGATTGAGACCTCCTTCTGTAGTGATCTCTTTTCTTCTCTCAGGAACAATACATACATAAGGCGGTTTGTTCTTTAAAGCTATTCTTTGCATTTCCTGTGTTGCTGCTATTTCTAAATTTAAAGGTATTTTTAATTTTGCTATTATAGTTTTAAGATCTGAGTCTTTGATATGTCTTCTATCTTCTCTTAAGTGAATTGTAATTGAATCTGCTCCAATTTTTTGAGCAATTAGAGCTGCTCTTAAAGGACTAGGATAATTTTCACCTCTAGCATTTCTTATAGTTGCTACATGGTCTATGTTTACACCAAGCCTAATTTTACTCATTAAAGATTTCTGCTTCCAGGTTTTACTGCTTTTATTGCTAACAATTTATCAGGTAAGTTATCCCTCTTGTAAGTCGGTATACTTAGTTGCACTTGGGAAACAATTTTTTCTTTTATAGAAGAATTACCATTCGATCTGTCAATTATGCATGCATACCCGACAATTGAGGCTCCATTTTCCCTAACTATTTTAGAGCATTCAATACTAGATTTGCCTGTGGTGATTACGTCCTCAACGATAAGAACTTTTTGTTTTTTTGTAATTGTAAAATCTCTTCTCAATTGAAACTCACCGTTTACTCTCTCTGAGAAAATAGTTTCTTTATTTAAAATTCTACCAATTTCATATCCAATAACTATGCCGCCAATAGCTGGGGATAGTATAATATCAAAATCCTTAAAATTATTCTGTATTTTTTCAGATAATGAATTGCATATTAAGTGAGCCTTATCGGGTTTACTTAATAATTGAGCACATTGAACATATTGAGAGCTGTGTAGCCCAGATGATAATATAAAATGCCCTTCTAAAAGAGCGTTAGTTTCTCTTAAAATTTTCAAAGATTCTTCTAATGAAAGCATTTTTTTTCTGTTTATGTCGAATTATTTTAAATCTCAAATTACTTTGCTTTATTTGACTTATCAAGTTTGAAAAGTTTTTCAAATCTTTAATTTGTAAATCAAAGGAAAAAGTCAAAAATTCTTTATTTCTTTTCAACATTTCAATATTAATTATATTTCCTTTATTAAGACCGATTAAAGAACTAATTTGGCCTAATGCGCCTGGTTTGTGAGGTAAGTCTACTTCTATAGTGCTTGAATAATTCTTTTCAGTAACTTTTGGATCCTCGGTTGATTTATCTTGCCAATATTTTCTTATTGAAGATCGAGCTTTACCAGTAGCAGACGACGATAACCAATGCAGAGAAGGAGATGCATTCTTAGAAGTTTCAATGTTTACTAAATCTCCATTTTTTAGAATAGTTTGAAGAGTTGCGGTACTCCCATTAATTGTGCAACCGATTGCGCTATCTCCAATTTTAGTATGAACTGCATAAGCAAAGTCAATTGGAGTAGCGTTTTTTGGTAGTTTTATTACAGATCCTTTTGGAGTAAAACAAAAAACGTTTTCTTGGAACATCTGAAGTTTCGTAAATTCATAATAATGCTCTGGACTTATCCCTGCTTCAATGATTTCAACTAAATCTCTCAACCAATCATATTCTTTCCAAGAAAGTTCTGAAAATTTTTCTGAGGATTTGTATTTCCAATGGGATGCTATACCTCTTTGGGCATATTCATTCATTTCATGTGTTCTAATTTGGATTTCTATACGATTTTTTTTTGGTCCTATTACTGCAGTGTGAATTGATTTATATTTATTAATCTTAGGCGTAGATATATAATCTTTAAATTTACCTGGTATAGTTGAAAATTTAGAATGAAATATCCCTAATGTTTTATAACAATCTTCAATATTTTTTACGATTACTCTAAATCCAATAATATCGGTAAGTTGCTTTAGTGAAATCTTTTTATTTTGTATTTTTCTCCATATTGAAAATGGAGTTTTTTCTCTTCCTGTGATTGTAGCAGAAATTCCATTTTGTTTTAACAAGTTTATAAGTTCTATTGAAATAGATTTGAATGTGTCATCTTTATTATTTTTTATAAAATTCAATCTTTCTAAAATTAAATCT
>CEWK01013106.1_pt1 | contig 24393 bp, 54 predicted proteins | sample 531431 | NCBI WGS metagenome assembly CEWK01 (sample SAMEA2623059, study PRJEB7988) | marine metagenome | isolation source: saline water (ENVO:00002010), including
GTAATCTTATCAAAAATCTTTTTACCGAATTTAAATAAGAAAACTTTACCTTCGTTATCTGGATGTTTAGGGTCACTTACAACATAGATGTTAGAATAATATGATAATTTTCTTTTTCTCTTACGAGCAATTTCTTTATCACTATCTACACCAGTATTCCATAATATTGTATTCTCTTCTGAAACTGGGTCTTTCTGACCTAATGTTGTTAGAGAGTTCTCGATATACCAACCACCTGGTCCTTGAAAGGCGTGAGACCATACTCTTGCCCAAGGCATTTCTTCTGTTTTACTAGCAGGTAGAAAACGAATAACTGCATAACCATTACCAGTTTTATCTAGTTCAGGTTTCCACAATCTATCGTCTTGGTATTTGTTTTTTGATTTTTCGTTATCCTCAGGATTGAGGTTACTTTCAATCTGTTTTGAGATTTTATCAAAATTAGATTGACTATTTTTTAGACTTTCAAAATCCATAATTTTACTCCTTGTATGTATTTCGTATTTGTATTATTGTATTTGTATTTTCGTATCATAATATAAAGTATTCACTCTATTATTTATACATCTTTTTATGTTTGTTATAACCTTTTATCCAAGGTTCTCTGCACTCTTTAGGGAGACTTCTCTCTCTTAATTTGTGCTGTAACTTCTCGCATAAACTGATTACCATATCTAAAAATTTGTATAACATAATATTAATAATGCGTCTTTCGTGGGTCTAGTTGGAACGCACCCACAATCTTCCAGGAAGAGTCCAATCTGATTAAAGATAGGTCCCTACTCAAAACTACATACGGTGTCTTCAGCCATTCGGCCATAACCCTCCATACATATGCCTTTTGCCCTCTTAAGCAATATTCAGCCAGAAAGGATAATACATTTGCAATTATATTATTTTTACGCATTATTAATACTATATCAAATCATAGGCTTCGTGTCAAGCACCTATGAACACTTTTTTGACCTCTAATTTACAACTAGTCTTATTATATCGTAAAAACGGTCTAAACTTCTTAATTCTCTTACTATATACTGGCCAGACTACCTTTTCAGATATTTGTCTATCCCAGCGCTCAATAAATCCCAACAATTCTTCAAAAACGACAAAAGTTTCGTAACTAATTTTTTTGGATAAGAGAAGTTTGAAAAACGGTGGATGTTGTCCTCTATCAACCAGAAACAAGTCATCAAAAGTAATCCCAGTCCTAGCCATAGTATCATTAATAACCCCACACTCACTCCTAAACATATAACTAAAACTATCTTTACGCTTTCTATAAGAAAGGTAATTATCGGCACCATCAGACTTGGCAAGATTTCCAATCCACGCTTTATCTTGGACCAAGAAATTTGCAACAAAGAAGTCAACCGCCTCTTCAGGTCCATATTTTTTAGATAGTTTGTGAAAGAAGTATCTGTCATTTCGTTTAGTAAAGGTATCTAACTTACAATTGACTTTGCCACCATAAGTTATATAATCATATGTGTCAGTAGTAAAGTGTAACTTTATTCCCAACCATATTTTAAATACATCAAATCCTCCATACATTATATAGGCAACTCCGAAGTTTTAGGTAACAGATTTAGTTTCTGACATTCTAGTGCCACCTTTTCCTTCAGCGCCTTATTTACTAACGGACCAACCGTTGAAGTATCTATATTTCGTTCTTCGCAATACGCAACAATGGCATCCATATAGGTTATGCCTTTATGTTCTTTTTTGTATGCTTCTATTTCTAAACTAAATTGTTTTGAGTTCATTCTTATACTATATCACATTATATGGATTTGTCAAGCACCTATATACTGGTGCCTAGGTCTTCTTCAATTGTTGTATCTTTTCGTGATGGTGTGTTTTGTCTGTCTTCCCATTCTTGCTTAGATATCTCTCCGCAACCAATCTCTATGATTTTGCTCTTATCTCCAATTCTGTCTAGGTATTCTTGTAGGCCGACATATAGTCCCATATAATTACCTGTAACAAACGCCATACACTCTGACCCATTGTCAAAAGCATACCATTCGTGTGTCTTCGGCGTTATATCACTTGTCTCTATATTCATTAACATCGCCACTACTACAAAAATCTTTTCCATTTATTTTCTCCTCTGTTCTCTGGAAAGAGAAGGTGTTTCTGTTGCCAAGTACACCTTCAAACTCCGTTGCCTAGCAATTAGGCAGCAAGGGCTAAGTCTCCTTCGCCGTTTATAATGCGTTTAAGTTCGCCAACTATTAATCTCTAATGGTCTTTAAGCGTCTGTCAATCCTAACACACCCCCCATAAGCACTCTATTGGCATAAGTCTTCATATCTAAAACCACCATCGGGTTTAAGACAATGAAGTCTATGTTTAGAACCGTCTCGACTGGTCGCAATTTTATTACGCCAGAGGTTGATAAGTCTTCTCAACATAGTAATCTCCTCTTACAAAGTGTTTATGGTGGAGGTGTTGGGAGTTGCACCCAAGTCCAGTCCGTTTATTTCACCACCGTCAACGATTAATTCTTTTTGATTTTTTTACAATCTTCTTTTGTCGCTTTTAATGGTACACCTTTTTCGTGAACCCACACATATGAGTACACAACTTGGTCGCCATTATCGTAACATTTCTTACCTAGTTCTATTGCTGGTCTCTGTATGCCACAGGCACTCACAAACCCTAATAAAACTACTGCATTAAATACTATCAAAAACCTTTTCATTTTATTCCTTTCGTCAAAGGTTATTCTTTTACTTCTACTTTGTCAACTTCTGTATAATCAAATATATAGTAGAGAATACATTTGTCATTACCAGCAGGTGTTTCTACCGTGGTAACTAAAGTTCCGTCTGCGTTTGCATACCCTATAATAGCAAAGACTTGTTTGCCTGTTGGCATTCCACCTTCTCTACCAAAGCCCACCGTGATAGGTGTATAACCTTCTTCTTTTAGAAAGGTCTCAACTTGGTCGTAAGGACCACATAATATAGGTGCGTCTGATGGATATAGAAATGCAGGGAATTGACTTAACGCATTTGCTTTACTCACATAAAAACTTGTCATCAAAATACATAACAACAAGATTTTTTTAAACATTTTTATTTTCTCCTATAGAGAAAACTTACGATTGAGTATCAACTGCTTTAGTCTTCTCTTCGTAATATTTATAAAAATTTTGTATACTTTTCTCTAACTCTGCGACATAATCTTTTGGATTTTTTATCCACTCTTGCATTGAGCCATCTTCACCTGATATCAGTACGACAATTTGTTCAATGGGTTTACCAAATATCTCTTCGTACATAATTGCATAGGCAGTAGTTTGTAAAAAGTAATTGTCTACCCACTCCTCAATCTTTTCTTTGTTCGCTGTTTTGAAATCTATTACAGATAACTTACCTCTGTATTCTGCGACACAATCAACTTGACCAGCAAGTGTAAGTTTCTTACTCGCCATAATCGCTTCTATCAAGTGTACATTGTCTATATTGTCAAGATAAGGTTTCATAAGTCTGAATAGACCTAGAGGTAATACAGAAGTCTCACTTGGTGCTTCACCTTTTAAATAGTTCTCTACAAGGTTGTGTGTTGCCTTACCACGATTGGCGGCTCTTCGCATTTCAAAGTTAGCGACATCTTCACCGATGTTCTCTCGCCACTTCTTTAGTCCATCTGTTTTACGAATACCTAGTATTGAGGTGACCGATGGATAGTTTACACCATCAACTTCATAAAATCGTACACCATTTTGTCTACGACCTTTTGTTTGAGGTAGTAAGTCTTTATTCAACTCAACAAATTTAAATTCTTTAGCCATTATATTCTTCTCCAATTTTAATCATTATAGTACATAACAAGTCTTTTGTCAAGCACCTATACGCCTTTATCTGCGTACATCTTTATCACTTCTTCTTTAGTGTACTCGCCAAGCGTTCAACTAGGATTGTACTCTACATATTGGGTTTTACCTTGGTCATTTCTAAATGCTCTTAATGTAGACTTTCTGTTATCAGTAGCACTCTTGTATGAGCAATGTATCCACCCACTATTCGGTTCATCGGGTTTGTGGAATTCCAATATCAACTGGTCATAATCTAGGTTCTCTATAATCCACTTCGCCAGTTCGGCATTTGCCACTCCAAATATCTCGAAGTCGGCGGCTTGGCCTTTGGCGTGCTGTGAATTTTTACTTGAGCCGATTGCCTCGCACAACTCTTCCGAACGGAACCCACTAGACACCGTAACTGGTGTTGCATAATGGTCCCTTACTGGTTGTAATATATTCTCACACAACTTTTGTAATGATGTAATCTGGTCATCGTTAGGGTTATTATTAATACCCTTACGCTCTGCCGTTTGCGAAGCAGTCATTTCTTTTAAACTAAAATTCTTACTTAACTTCATTTTATCCTCTCGTTAATTTTAAGATTTTTTCAATTTGTGCCTTAATAATCGGACCTCTGTTTGGCCAATGTATATAAGGTTCATCTGTTTTAGATAGATTATAAAGAAATGGTAATATTATCTTTTCTACTTCTTTAAATCGTTTTGTTGTTTCTTCGTCTGTTATCTCTTTTGTTATAGTATCTTTTTCAGCAACAATCTGAAAAATCTCATTCATAGCAGACTTGATAGATGAAACATCTTTTTGTAAATTCTTTAATTCATCTGTACTAGCAATCTTACTAGTATCTATCGTAGGAGATTTAGGCGCTTCAGCGGCCGTTCCTGCAATACCCCAATCATCATTAAGGTCAAAACCTCTCATATAATCTGGTATATCTTTACTCATCTTCGTACTCCTCGTCTTGTTTTATAAAACTATCATAAGCGTGACCTTTGATAGAGTTTCCTGTTTCTACTTGCACTCCAATATCAACTACATTGTAAGCAATACTATAAGAGTTCTTACTTGCAACTGCTGTACCAATACTACCCACAGAAAATAGGTTCGTAAAACTAGCACTACAGCCAGTAGTAAATAGCAAAATTAATATTAATAGTATTCTCATTTTAAAATTTTGTGTTTTTTTAATACTTGTCTTGTTTTAATTTCTTTTGTAGACGCTCTTCCGTGTCTATCTGCAAATGGTGTACCAGGATTTCTTTCTGCTATTTTAGATTGGACTTCTTTCCACCCACCATCATTCTTTATACCACCTGTACCACTTATAATATTTATAGTAGTAATTTGTTGTTTAATGTGCTTATTCTTTTTAAGGTATTTCTCTTTCTCTGAAATACCCATAAGTTCAGTAAACTCTTTGCCTGTTTTGGTATTTAAAAATGAATATGTTGGCATTACTTTAAACTCAAAAGATATAAGGTCTGCGATACCTGTTGTGCCATTTCTTCTAGTACTGCCTTGATATCTTCAAATTGTCTCATATCATTCTTCTGACTTATATCATAAGAAGTCTGAGCGATATCTTGACCATACTGCACAATCTCTGAATTGGTATGTTCTATATCAGTAAAGTTTTGAATTGTATTCTGTCCACTTTCAATGTGTATTCTTTTGTTTTGGTTTCCTTGCCAAGTCTCTACTAACTTATCATTAAGTTCATTCATCTTATTATAAAATTCACCTAATGCTTCGTGTTGAGCATAACTTGTAGTCTGCCAATGAGCCATTTGTACATTGTTTAAAAGTACTATGGTCTTACCTATTAATGTTTCTATCATCATAATTGTTCCTTATATTTTGTTATTGACAATCTTGGTTTGCAAAATAATCGTGTACTTTAGGTTTTTTCTTTTCTTCTTCTTTTCTAATCATTTCTTTATGATTATGATTTATAACTAGAAAGGCGATTAAGAAACCACCAATCGTTAAAGTTATACCTAAAAATCCTAGAGCAATACCACTCTGTACATCAAGCATTTAATCCTTCCAGATACCATACTGGTGCAGAACCAGGATGGGACCATCTTGCAAAGTCTTTCTTCTTCATAATATAATACCTTCGGTAAGATTTCACTACATCTATCTTACCTTCTACAAATACCTTACATTCTTCAGGCATTGCAGGCGTTGGTAAACTGCCTATCTTATTTAGTTTAGCATTTTCTGGTGGGGTTGACAATAATTCACCTAGTAATTGAAATGATTTATGACCAAAAGGTTTGTTCTTTGGAAACCTTTCCATAAACTCATCGTTCAATGCCTTGAAGTGTTTGTACAACCAGATATAATTATATGCACTTTCCATAACCCATTGTGTACTAGGGTGACCTAACCAACCTGCTTTGTAGATAATCGCTTCGTGATTAGCATTTGGTAATCGCCATCTTTTAATGTCTCTACCATTCTTTGTCTTCGCCATATACAACTCACCGTCTTGTACTCTCTTCGCTGTACATAACATCTGAGCGCTTTCTAGTATCATCTTAACAATATGTTTATCACACGCCATCTTGGCAGCGATAACTGGATTTTCGTCAAGTACAAATATATTCATATTAGTTCAACCTCGTTTGTTTACCATATTTCGCAACTAACTCGTTGTATGTGTTAGTCCAAAAATTGTCTGCCCAACTACCAGGTATAGACCTAGATATTGCCTTTAGACAATTCTCTTGCAATCTTTTCACATTCATAGTATACATAATATCATTTCTCCTCTCCTTTGTCAAGCATTGATTTAGTCAATGTTTTGTCGTTTTCTCGCACCTTTTCAGGCACTTCTTGTACTTCTGTAGCATTCCAGTCTAAAACTTGGTCCATTTTAATTCTTATCTCATCGGGGTCAAGACCCATAGACCTTAATTCTTTATTACCTAATATCTGAAAAAACTTCTCATAGTCTTCATTCGTCAAATTCTTACCTGCAAGTTTTGTAAAGAAGTCTTTATAGTTCTTTATCTGTTTTGCGGCTTCTTTATGTTTCTGGTCTTCTTTTTTAAGTTTCAAGTCAAGTTGTTTCATTGACATTTGTTTCTTCTTACTTCGTCTTTCTAACCACTCTGCCAAAGATATATTGGCCGCTATCAATAGTAATACTGCCAATGGGTCAAATACAAATATCAATACTATTATAACCCACCTTACGGCCTCGTCAAAATAGTCTTTTGCATTATCACCATATATTAATTCTGCAATGTATTTTAGAGGTCCTACTTCTGCCTCTATTTTAGATTGTTCTAATTTTATGGTATTCTTTTCTAACATCAACTCATCAATGTTATCCATTGCACCATCAATTATTAATTTTAATTCTTTTCTTTCTTCTTCTTGTTTTCGTCTTTCTCTTAAACCACGACTTGCATAATCATTATCAAGATAGACTTCGATAGATTTATCTAATTGAGCAAGTGTTTTTTCTGCTCGTTCTATTACTCGTTCTTCTTGTAATATACGATTATCTACTAAAGTAATTTTAGTTTCAAAATTAGATGTAGGCGTAACTTGGTCTAGGTGTGCCTTTGATAAGAAACCAAAGATACCCATACTCGTAACGAAAACTAGAACAATAACCGATGTTGTAAGATAGTATTTTATTGTCTTCGGTAAGTTTTTATTCTTCCAGTTTTGATACAACCAAGAGGCAGTTACAAGTTTACCAACTTCTAGTACACCACCCATTATCATAATAGGTATTTTTGCACCAGCAAATATGGCCGCAAGACCTAGTATACTATACAAGGCCGCAACTGCTGATATACTGATTGCAGATAAAAATGCTATTATTCCCATATTACTTCCTCATAACTATATATTCGTATCCATCTAAATTATCTAGTTTCTTTTGAGCAAAATGTAAATCTGCTCTGTCTAAAAATACTCTCATTTTTTTGAATATCTTATTTGATTGTCTACCAGGAAAGCAAGATAAAACATCTTTCTGCCAATTACCTGTAAAGTAAACCTTTCGTTGACCACTTCTTAATCTCTCAATCGTTATAAAAGACTTCTCTATAAGATTTTTGACATAAGGGTCCATATAAGGTCTATTGTCTTCTTTGATATTGTTGTAACTTTCGTTTTCCCAATTATTAGGTCTCATTATATTTTCTCCTCATACTTTCGTATTTTTTTGATTATCACAATGACCCTTTTCGCATAGTCAGGCGTTGTAGAAAACTTATCAAGTGTCTTGATTAATTCTATACTATCTAATTTTCCGTCTTTTGCAATCATCTTCATTCGCAAATCACGAAACTTCTCATAGGCAGGGTGTTCGTTCATAAGTCTGATATATTCTTTAACACTATCACACTTACTCGCAAATATTCTTACTCCCCAACCTGGCCACTTCTCTTGGTTCATAGATAACGGTATCATATGTGGCGTATCTTTGTTCCAAGTTCTTATACCAAATAGATTATTACCTTTTGTTGCAAATCTACTTGTTCCCCAACCACTCTCTAAAGCGGCCTGTGCCGTAATCATTTCATAAGGCACTCTAAAGATTTCTGGTTGTGAAAAGTTTAAATAGTCAATACATTTATGTGTCGCTCTTACAAATTGTGTATCGTTCTCGTAACTAAATTCTGGTTCTCGTAAATCTAATGCTTTTAAATCTTCAAGATATTTCTGTTGATATTTTTGTTCTAACTTTTGTGTAACCCAATCATTTGGATTAAATGTACCACAGGCAAATACTATAAATGCCAAAACTATTACACCAGATATTCTCTTGACCCAAGTCTTAATTGATGAATACCTAGGTATCTTCACTTGTTGTTTCACTCTTTTTATCATAATATACTTTCTACCGATTAAATCATATCAATGCCTGCTCTTCTCATTATCGGTTTAAATGAATAGAACAATTTATTGTGATTACCACTATCACCAGCATTTCTCATTTGATACAGATGGACCATTTCGTGTGCCAATGTATCAATAAATTCTTTTTTGTTTTTGTATTTCTCACACATTTCTAAATGAAATACACTTGTACCTTTTCTCTTCCACTCCCATTGACATACTTGGCCATAACACTTTTGTGGTTTTAAGTCTTTGATTATGACATCGTTAAACGGTGCAAGTTTGCCGTCAAATACTGCCTCGTTTATCCAATTAAATATTTTCTTGATATCTTTGTAAGTAGTTTTATATTGTCTAGTATGCTCATATTCGGACTTCACACGCTTTTTAAGCGTTGCATACCTAACAGATTTAGGTTTTTTTGTCTTCGGCATTTGTCTCTCTCTCTATTTTTGTTTCTTGTTCTTCCAGTCAGTATACTCTAATTGGATGTACATAACAATACAGGCAAAGACAATTATCCATATTTCTTTCGGTGCGATAGAATACAATAATTGTAAAAAATCGTTCACCGCCTCTACAAAGTCGTACATAGACCTCCTTTACTCGGTTAAACTTTCTTTATATGCCTTATCAATACCATTAACTCTTATTTCAGTAGCAAGACCTTCTAATATAGCAGGTAAATGCTTTTCTAAAGTAAAAGTCATATCAATAGCCATCTTATGTACTAACATCTTCAATTCAGAAGATAGTACTTGTTGATGGTCGATATTTCCGTTTATTGTCTCTTTAATTATATGGGCGCCAGTCGCTACTGACCTATCGTCTGCTTTTGCATATTGCATAGTCAAGTGTAATCCTACACCAACTAACCATATGAAAACACATATACCCACAAAGGTTTTTATCACTTTAAGCATAATATATAGACCTCTCTTTCATTATGTATTTATTCTATCAAATTCGGGTACTAATGTCAAGCGAAAAATGAGGTTTTTTTAGGGTAAAAACCTCGTAAAACCGTTGTTTTTTATGTCTCAATTTTGACAAATTCATCATTCCAGTTAAATGCCTCTTTTACTACAGCAGCCGTCAAACCTTTATATTGGTTATTCAGTTTCTTTGCAACAACATTTAATAGTAATGTTGCCTCTGTAGGATGGAGACCTTCTAACATCTGTATGAATAGTGTTTCTTTCTTGACTTTTGATAGGTTCATATCTGCACCTTTTACGAAATGCCAAAGTCTCTTCGCTTCTTGGTCAAGATAGGTATGTTCAGTACCTAAAGGTGCCTCGTTTTGAATATACGGTGGCGGACCTTTTGGTAAGTCCCATAAGATATTAGGGTCAAAAGCACCCTTTAATATCTGTCTGAAAGCAGGACTATCGTATTGTCTCAATACTTCTACTTTCTTCGCCTTATCTTTAGCGTTGTTTACTTTAGTTAATATTTCGTGGAAAGTCAACACCATTGCTGATGAAGTTTTGGCACTTGCCATTAAGGCAGGATTTGCCAAATTTGGATTTGTGTTTTGTTCAGCCATTATATTTCCTCAATATTGCAATATTAAAAATCATTTATATTTTCAATCAATGATTTAAGTTTAAAATTTATGAAGTACGGTAATAGTTTGGACCTACTAGGCACTTCGTAATTCGTGTAACTATTTATAATAGTTTCTTCTAGTGAGTTTGGTATTAAAGTTAAGTCTATTAACTTCTTATTCCGATTGTAATATTTCTTTGTCTCACTACCCAAAGGAATATCGTCAATTTGAGACCATTCTTCTAACTTTTTCTTCGTTATAGGACTCTGTTTTGTCTTTGTCATAAAGACATCATCAGGTGATAATATGTTCGGAATACCATCGCTTCTATCACCTTTTATAATCTGCTCGTGTAAGTATCTACTAGGGTTGTCTTCTACAATCATAACCTTTTGTATCGGACTATATTGACTTACATTACTATACCTCTGTAATTGTTTGAAGTCTTTATCGCCTGATATAATAAGATACTTGTCTTCTTTCTGCAACTTAATTATTGTTGCAATTATATCGTCTGCCTCTGCATTGTCAACAGCGATTACTTTATACGGAAAATTTTCAGATATCTCTTCCTTGATTTCCCATATAAGATTAAATAATACATCCCAATCATTTGTGGACTCCTCTCTTCCTTGTCTTCTACTCGCTTTATATAGTGGAAAAAATTCTCTACGCCAAGGATTTGCACTATCACAAGCAAGTACTAAATCTTTGCCATACTCATTACCAAACTTTCTGATATAACCTCGTAAAGAGTTACAGACCATATGTCTGACCATTTCTTTACTTGCCTCACCTTTTTTAGTACCATTGTAAGTTACTCTGGCCATTTGTGCCATCAAGTTACTGATTAACACTTGGTGCATATCAACTATTATCATACCATACTCACTAATAATAAAAATGATATCAGTATCAAACTGAAAAACAAATAGGGTTTTCTTGGGTCTGGTTCTAACATTAATATCTTCTCGTTGTTGTTTTCTTCGGAGCGAACCAGTTACCTACTTTCTTAAATCTACCTATAGGTACTTTCTGCCACCTATCAATTGCATTACCTTTTCTATTTGTATACTCTACTCTTATAAATCTAGTGCCTTCAGGTGCATTACCTTGCTCTGATTTAAATATCTTCTTAAATGATAAACCTTCTTTTTCAACTGACCATTCTTTACCATCTGATAATTTTACTTTCAGTTTTCTAACTGAAGTCGTCTTGTTAAATAGTTCACCGAAACTTGCTGTACCTGTCATTCTAATATCCCATTATACCTTTAAATATGCAACCCACAATTACCATTACTGCAATAAACATACCTGGTATCATTACGGCAGGGTGCATACGCTCCATAACATACTCATTATGTTTTTCTATCTCTTCTATTTCTTTCAATCTATCCATAACTTGCTACTATAACAAATACTATACCACATATAAACATAATTGTCAATGTGTGATTACCTAAATTCCAAAAACTTGTACCAACACTACTAGGATTTTTAGGGTCAATCATTGCTTCTTTTGTTGTCAACTTCTTCTTTTCTAATTTAGGACCTTGTATGATATCATTACCATACTGGTCTTCTGTTTCAAATAATTGTGGTTGATAACTCATTATAACTTTCTTACTATATGTTTTCTTAATTCTTTTACAAAAAACTCTATCTTATCTATCGTTGCAATCAAGGTAGGGTCTGTAATATATTTGTCTTGTTCTTTTAATTTGTCATACTCTTTAACTGAAATCTGAACCATTGGAGATAAGTCTCTACTACCTTCGTTCTCCATTGTAGCATCCAAACTTCTTTGTTTCTCATCACTATCTGTCATAAATGCCTTTTGTTAATATGAAGAGGCGCCGAAGCGCCTCCTCAAATGTTTTATTAAGCAGAGTATCCGACTTGTTTACCGAATACAGCAGTAATACCAGCGGCAATGATTGCCTTTGATGGATTACCTACTCTGTATGAAACACCAGATGATGTTCTATTTTCATAAATCATCATTCCTTCGTTTCTCAATTTACCCACCATAGCGGCAGGTGATTTAAGGTCAAATGTGTTCCTTAGGTGTTTCCAAGTTACACTATTACCTTTTGCAAAAAGATTTCTCACTTTTGCTGTTTTGCTAAGTTTAGTTCTAGCCATATTTTCATCTCCTTTAGATGATAGTTTAAAAATGTTAAACATTATTGTCTAACCTCCTTTTTGATTTTTCTGTCTTTACTGACAACTTGCTATGGTCAATCGCATTATAATGGTTTTCCATAGTCAAATTCCTTCATTGTCGTTATGAAACTTATCTGTAAAATCTTTAGGCATACCACTAGGGTCATATGTCTCATCGTGTACTGCCATAGTTTCTTTTGGTTCTTTCGTTTCATACTTCAAAATAATATTACTTAATCGTTGAGCAGGCCAGTTCTTCTGTACCATTTCGTCTCTTAATTCTCTTAAATCGTCTAATATCTCTTTTATCATTTTGCTCTTTTAGTTCTTTTGTGTAGATACTCTGCCACTTTATAAATTCTATGTAAATTAGTAACTTTATCTTTCCAATGTTTTTCCATAAGTGGTTCTGCAATTCTTCTTATCGCCTTATGTTCTTTGGATTGTCTTACACCTTGTTCAAATACAGCACCACCTGATAACTTTTCTTCTTTTGTGAAGTCATCTATGCCGTGGTTCATACCTTTTGGTATACTTCTTAATTCGTCTTTTATCATTTCTCTGTATCACTTGGTGGACCATCATCACCATCTGTATCTGGTTTAAAGTCAAATGAAACATCACCTTCTGGTGTTTCAAAATCAGGTCTAAATTCAAAGTCTTCTGTAAATTGAAAGAACCCATTGTTTCTCTCGTTTAAATCGTCTGATACAGGTTTATTTAATGGTTTCGTTGTAGCGTTAGTCTCGTCTGTCATATTACCATATTCTATTCTAGCAGTTACTACACCTGTCTTATTCATTCTTAATTTTACAGCGTCATCTACAACTTTTTGTATAGGGTGTACTATATCATATTGTCTATATAAAAGACCTCTAATGGCATCCATTGATAGTGCCAAGTCTTTTGTGAATACATCTTGTTTTGTGTCTAATCCCATACTTACAAATTTTCTAACTAAATCTAATCCAATTTCATCTGTAGCAGTTTCTACAAACTTCGCCGCCTGATAGTCTCTCATCTTCTTGGCCGCTTTAGGGTCACTTGGTTGTGGAGGCCTATTGATTTTATTCTCTGGAAACAAAATTATATTCTTGTAGGCCTCGCCTGGTTTTTTGTTATCGTTATCACTCATTGATGATTGCACCCTTAAAGTCAACTTTACCTTCTTTGTTGTAATGTTCTATTAACTGATTATAACCACCAATCAATTCACCATTAATTTTAATTTGAGGCATTGACCTTACTCTACTACCAATATCTTTTATCATAGCGTCAACACTCTCAAACTCTTCCATTCTTCTTGTCTCGAAAGATAGACCAAGGCCTTTTAACAAGGCCTTTGCCTTATCGCAATATCCACAATTGTTCTTGGAATATACGATTATATTATTGTTCGTCTTTTTTACCATTTGCAGTATCCTCAACACTTTTGAAAGCGTCTGCGGCCTTTAGTTTTACCTTATAGGCGTCTACTACTTCTGATATAGTGTAATCATACATCTTGTTAAACTCACCAAGAGGCAATCTTAAACCTATCCAAGCACGATAGTAACCTTTTTTCGTTCTAGTTACTTCTTGAGCAAAGATTTCGTAACCTCTTACTGGAGTGTTAGATATAACATTCACCATCGCAGTTTCTACCTCTGTAACCACGGTCTTAACATTCGTTTTACCTATCTCTGTTACAAAGATTTTCGCTTTCTTATTCATTTCACCAGCGACAATATCTGCCATTTCTGCTTTTGCAATTAATTTTGCCTTCTCAATCGCAAGTTCTAGTGAAGGAGATACAGAAGTACCTACACCGAATATACAAGTCTTGTCATCGTCTTCGTTCTTCCATACACCATTGTTTGCCCACATTGATACATCACAAGCATTCTTTTTATCAAAGTCTGCCATATACCATTTAGGCACTTCATTTACTATCTTGTCCGTCTCTTGTTTTATCTTATAGTTTTTAGATGAACAAGCATTTAGACCTATCGCCACAATAGCGATTAGACCTACTTTTATTAGATTATTATACATTGTCTTTTATACTCCCAATTATACTATACAACATTTCACTAAACTTGTCAATAAGCTGGTTGTCCTCAACATAGGCGACCACATCTGAAGCCGTAGCACCTGTCATAATAATAATTAGAAGACCAAGAATAATCAAGTTTTTCAACATATTACCTTCTCTTCCATTGTCCTTCATTGGTTAAACACGCTCTTCCGAAGGACTTAAAGGCGTGTGAAGGTTGAGAATACAACCTACAATATTCTGGAGCATTCAAATCTTTATAATAAAAAGCGGCAAATAGTTCCCAATATCCTGGTTTCTTTGCCTTTTCAAGTTCAATTTGCTTCTCCAATTCTTTTATCTTTTCTTTATCAGTTCTACCGTGTTCGGTATCTGCACATTCCATAATCTCTTCTTTGATAATATCATCACCTTGTTGTCGTATGACAATCTTAACAAAGCACCATTGACCGTCTCGTTCAAATCTGTCTAGTGTAGTTTCTTTTAATACACCTTTTTTCTCATTCTCATTTAGAAGTTTTAATTTCTTCTGCACTTTTTCGTGTATATCATTTATGTATACATCTGTTACAGGTGCCGATTTAATCTGCATAACTTCGCCATCTAAAGGTTCTACTTTATTCATTACCCAAGTATCTGCCTTTGCCCAATTCATTGATATCCAAATCACAACTATTAGTGATAAGATAAACAACACATAATCTTTCAAAGTTCTCATATTATTTTATTAGACCTTTCTCAATCCATCTGCCATCAGGCATTTGACATACAACACCAAATCTAGTGTCTACATCTGTATCTGCGATACCAATTACAGGCCAAGTTGATTTTATATTAAATGCACTTTCATACTCTTTACACATAAGTGGACCTTGAGCATAACTTCTATTAATCTTAATCGTTCCATTTGAACCTGTTTTACTATTCAACCAGTTTGTATAACTTGCATTACCTGGACCATTGTTTAAGTGGTCTACAAATACTGCCTGGTGTAAATCATAATCACTATCATATAATAATTCTGCACCTGCAAAGGCACCAATCACAGCACAACCAGCGGCCACATAAGGGTCTGCACTTATCATTTCAACACAACTCATCGCACCTGTCGTAGCACCTAGACCTGCACCTAAATGACTTCTGTTAAATTTGAAACCAGATGTATTGTTAACATCTACTCGTTCACCACCAGAAGCGTCTGGAAATTTATGTGCCGTACTACAGGCACCTAGTGTTATACTAATTAGTAAAATCGAAATTATTTTGTCTAATCTCATCGCATACCTTTTTATTGTTTTCTGTTAATATTACTTTAAAGTCATTGACCGTATTATCTACAACATATCTCTCATTCATATTGTTGTCTTTCCACCAGACCTCTGCCCTTGCGGACACAGGCCTAATAAGAAATGTACCATCATTTGCACTTGTCAATTGAAAGTCCATTAGTTCTTTACCACCAATGATTTCAATTTTGCCCAAGTCTGAGCAGTTTGTTCTTTCATATCTGCCCAACTTTCTTTTTGATATTCTTTTGTCTTATCAACTTCACCTTGAATAAATGTTACAAGTTTGCCTGGCGTCTCTTTGATTGCATTACCAAACTCTTGTGGTGTAATTGATTTTTCTTCTGCAATAGTTGTAGTCGTAAACAACACCATCGCACATACTAAAAGCACTTTGTTCATACTTTCCTTCCCATTGTTGTAATATCAGCAATGTCTACAACTTGATAATTACCTTTGTTGTATGCAATACTGATTGTTTTACCTTCAGGCAGTTTAGGTTTGATAACCTCTCTTTTCGTTGCACCTGACACTATCCTGTTTGAACAAGGTAGTGATTTTCTATTAGAAGAGTAATCAGGAAAAGGATAACCTTGAAAGTTGTTTATCACTTTACCATTACTATCTAAATTCACGCCGATAGACTTCAACCACTTGTTGTGATTTTCTCTGACTATCTGTAATCGCATTTCTTTAGTTAAGTAGTTCTTCTTTGTCTTTGCCATATTTCTTTGCCTCAAAAGATTTCTGTTCTGCATAAGTTCTACCAAATACTTTCATATAGAAAGCGTCTCTAGGACTTGGTGAAGACCAAGCAGTTATTAGATTGTCAAATTGCTTTTGAGTAATAGATACATCACGCATTGCGGATGGATTATCTTTTTTGAGTTGTTTCATTTCTTTTAGAAACTGCACTCTGTTTGTGTATTTTTCTTTTTTGCCTTTTTGGTCTTTCTTTGTGGCAAGTTTAAACTCGTCAAAGACCATTTCTTTTGTGTAACTAAACGACATATTTTAGACCTCTCTCAATTATTATACACATATTAACATAAACCTACAATCTTGTCAAGCATTGACATAATCGTTGATTTATAGGGTTTTCGCCCAAAAACGGCGCCGTAGGACGGCGCTGGGGCGGCATTAGGGCATACCTGTGTATGTTTGTATACCATAATTTACTTCGTTTTCCTTGGTTTTCTGGTTCTTGCCTTTTTCACTCTATTGGCAATACCTTCGTTAATCATCTGGTTTCTTTTTCTTTTGCCAGAAAGATATAAAGGTGCCTCTTTTCTTTTGCCAAATGGTAATTCCATCTGAGCAGACTTATTCCAGAACCTTTTTTCTCTGATTTTTAAATTCGATTTAATCTTGTCATTGTACATAACAAGAACATAAACAAATGCACCACCTAATACAGATAGTACAAATAGACCTAATAATGTTTCTGTGAACATATACTCTCCTTTTAATTAAATGTTTTTATTGGGTCGTTTGCAAGGTCACCCATTGGCATTTTAGGTGCCTCTTGTTCTTCAAATTCTTTGACTTCTTTTTCACGATAGGCAATACCTTCATCTATAAGTTTCATTGCCATTGCATTGTTACCTAGTTTCAATTGTTCTTTGATTTTTTTAAGTTCGTCTATTACGATAAGTACATCAATCATTGCTTTAATACCTCTCTAGCAAGTTTTACTTTATCTTTTGCAAGTTTATATACATAAGAACCATCTTCTTCGTTTGGACCACATATAGGTAAGATAGACCAACCTACTGCACTACCATATACAAATTCTATAAGTCCTACACTATCTCTTCTGAATTGTCTTGATAGTCTAATTCTACCATCATTACCAGTAACTTTATCTAAAGTTGACTTGGCCTCAATTTTATTCATTGCATAACTAGTCATTCATCCAACTCTTATCTTCTATATATTCATTCTTTTTAACGACCTCTTTTATCTGCATAAAATAGCACCAGTTGTCGCCAAATGTAATTGCACCTGTGTAATCTAAATCTGTATCGTAAGTCTTTACACTTGCGGCCGTATCTTGTTCGGCGGCAATGTCATTTTTGTCAGTAGCAATACCGATGTTTGTAATAACACCTTCTCTACCTTTTTCGTCTCTGATTGTATCACCAATATTAATTATCATAATGTATCCTTTGTTAGTGTTTAGTTTTAAAAATATATTCTTTATCGTATGAAAGACCTAGACTATAACAAATATAACCTGTATCTTTCTCGTCTGTTAGACCTTCGGCGTCTAACACCCATTTAATTGCTGTCTCTCTATCACTTGCGCCAAGTTCAAGATTTTTCTTAATCTGTTTTTCAAAGTTGTCGTAGGCCTCTTTCTCTGCCTTCTCTTCTTGTTCCATTTCGTACTGCGCCACTTTACATAAATGTTCAAATTCTTTTTTAAGGTCATCGTCTGACATTTTAGAAAATTCATAATGTCTACCTTTTACGCCATAGGCACTTTTGTGCATTTCGTAAACATCTGTTTCTAGGAAATACCTGTCAAGTTGAGCAGGAGTTGTAATACCATAATTCTTCCAATGTTCTAAATCTTCTGTAATCATACCAATCCAAAGACCAGGTTCTTTCTTCATCTTCTCTTTAGATTTCGCATTGATATTTTTAAGATGTTCTAAAAGTGTCATTATGATAATACCTTTCTCAATAATATAATTGTTGTTAACATAAAACCCATAAGTAGGAAAAACGATAATATCATTATTTTCCTAACTTACTATCGTTTTCTAAATTGATAGCGATATCTACATCACTATCTTTTTTAGATTGTTCGTCCATAACTTCATCAACATTGTTTTCGTCAATTCCAGTTAATTCAACATTTTGTACTTTTAAGATTTTACTCTTACAAGTATCCCAATCAAATTGACCATCAATCATTTTAGATATTAGATTATCAACTTCATTTTCGGCTGTATCCCAAGCCCATTGCATAGTTTTAGACATAGTGTTGTCCTCCTTTGTTAGTGTTATTAATTAAATTCATACTATATAATAACATATCTGTTATTATTGTCAAGCAAAATCCACATAAAAATGTGGTTTTTTTGTTCTTATTTTGTTCTAAAATCATTGAAAAACCCCATAATTTATACATAATCCGATGATACAGACTATTGATAATACAAGGTTTGTTGTTATGATAGAGTTCTCTTTCCACATAAATCCTACGATTACCCAAAAAAAGCCGCCTAGAACCGTTATAATAGGTCCTAAAGGGTATATATTGAGTGAGTTAAGGCCAACTCCTAGTATCAAAACACCAGTTCCTAGCCATTTTAGTACATTTGTCATAGTGTTATTTTTCATCATATATACAAGCTACCACAACTAGGGATTGTTGTCAAGCACTTTTTTTAAGTTTTTTTTGTTGATTTTAAAGGGAAAATTTGATGATTTTTTCGATTAAACTGGCAAATCCTACTTGTCTCTGCATAGTCAATAATTCTCGTATTCCTAGATGTTTGAAGTCATCTAACTGCAACTTACTGATATCCGTTGCTTTTTCGCCGTTTACTATGTCTATGATTATCTTTGCCGTACCTTTTGTGATAAAGGCGTCTCCGTCGTGTCTGTAGTTCATTGTGCCATCTGCGTTCTTCTCACCCACAACCCATAGATTACTGGCACAACCTCTGATTTTATTGTCTTCTATCTTTTCATCGTCTGATAGAGGTTTTACCTCTTTTGCGATATCAACCAGATATTGTAATCTATCGTGTCCTTGTAATGTCTTTAACTCTTCACCTCTTGCAATAATCTTATCAATCATCCTGTATATGCCATTTCTAGGAATTTGATTGCACCACATATAGCAAGTACTTGCCAGAAAGGCATTTTAGACATTGCCAATGCTTGCCCTATCTTCACAGCAAATATTAAACCTATCCATAAAATAATCAAATCTAATTGTGTCATATCAACCAATTGTACATTGCTCTCATACTTAATATAAGATACATTAACTCCATTAATGCTCTAGGGTAATCTTTATCTCTCCAACCAAACCATACCCACATCATACACGCAATAATAGATAAGAACCAACCTATCCATTGAGTATTGATATTGGCTTCAGATAGTATGTAAACTGAAGAAATTGCAATTGCAAGTCCTAACCATCTATCTTTATTACCTATCTTGTTCCATAGTTTGGTCATATCCACACCTCGCAATGTAAAAACTATCTACGATATCGGTAACAGGATTTGATAATGTCTTTTGGTCTAATGCTTCCATCAAATTAACTCCTGTCTCTTCGTAGAATTTATCATACATCTTTGTTTTATCTGCGTTACCTTTACCAGTTGCCATCTTCTTTATTACAGATGGTACTAGTGTGAAAAATTTTATTCTTCTTTTGTAAAGTTTGTGTTTGAGTAAACCTGTGTTCTCTGCTAGATTAAAAACTCTACCTTTACTACCAAAAGAATAGTCTTCGATGAATATTGTAGGGTTAATAGTATTACCTATTACTCTATCAAATACCCATTGTGATATAAAATCGTGTCGTTCTTGTTGATTGGTGTAATCTTCAACTTTGTCACCAATAACTTTACCATCTAAAAATACACCTTCATATTTTTTTGTACTTGTAAGATAATAAAATTTTGCATTTTCATAATCAATTTCTCCAGTTTCAAATACAGCACAACAAGGACAAGTCAAAGAATAATCAATTCCAATTATCTTCGTCATCCTCCTGCTCCTCTAAAAGTTCTTCTTCATCTCCGTTGTCTAATGCGCCACCACAAAATATGCAAGAGATTGGTTCTAAATCTTCTTGCTCCCATATCAATGTAAACTCTTCCTCACAATGAGGACAATGGTACTTCTTCTTGTTCTTCATATTATAATTTGAATTTCTTAAACTGGTCTTTCTCTACATCTTGTTTAATGCCACCAATTACATAACTTTCAATTTCTGTTTCCTGTGGTGCATTTTGTAGACTTCTTGAATTGAACCAATGTTCAGTCCAAGGTAATGGATTTTGACTACCTTGGTCATACTTTGGTTTCATACCAATTGCTTTCATTCTTTTATTTGCTGTCCATTCAACATAATTGTGTAGTAGTTTTTCTGATAAACCTACCATAGAACCTTTTGAGAACAAATGGGTTGCCCACCTTTTCTCTTCTGCAACTGCCTCATCATATAACTTCTCTACATATTTTTCGTTGTTCTTAATTACCTTATTCATAACTTTATCGTTCTCTGGTCCACGATAGTTATTAATAATTCTTTGTGATACTGCAAGATGTTGGCTTTCGTCTCTTGCAATAAATGATATAATCTTCGCACTACCTTCCATTAATTTAAGTTCACCAAATGCGAAACTACAAGCAAACGATACATAAAATCTCAAACCTTCTAATATGTTTACCGTTACTAATGTACGCCATAGTTTCTCTTTTAGTTCGTACTCATCTATGTCTTGACCAATTGATTTCTTATTACCTAATAGTATCAACTCATCGTAATGTTTAGTAATACTTTCACTTCTAACTTCTATATTCTTATCGTCAATGATAGTATCAAATACTTCGCCTGGATTAGAATATAAGTTCTTAATGATGTATGTATAACTTCTACTATGAATAGTTTCCATAAAGTCCCAAGTTACAATGCAACCTTCTAATTCTGGTAATGATACAAAAGGTAAAAATGCCAAACAAGGTCCTCTGCCTTGTACACTATCTAACATTGTTTGGTATTTCAAATTAGAAGTAAATATAAACTTTTGTTCTGGTCTTAATATAGACCAATCTGACCTATCTTTTTGTAAAGATACTTCTTCAGGTCTCCAAAAGAAACCTAATTGTTGCTGGGTCAACTTATCAAAGATAGGATATTTCATACTATCGTATCTTTGTACTTGTAAATCTTCACCGAAAAACATCGGTTGTTTAGTAAAGTCTAAACCCTTTTCTTTATTAAAAACGCTACTCGCCATCTATTATTCTTTCTCTTCCTTTATATGTTACACGCCTCACATTCCTCTTCACTCTGTACTTCAGGAGTTTGAGGTATTGTGATATCGTTCAATACATTCTTATCTTCGTTTGGTTGAAGGTTTACAGAACCTACAGCCGCCTCATCGTAAGTCATAGGGTGTAATGGTTCAACTTCTTCTTTCTTACCATCGTAAGTATTCTGATAGTATGAAGTTTTCCAACCATATTTATAAGTTGTTAATAAGTCATTTGCCATAGTAGATATAGGTACTTGGTTCTCTGCAAATAGTTCAGGATTGTAAGACCAGTTACCTGATATACCTTGGTCAAAATATTTCTGCATTACTGATACAACATTTATGTAACCAGTATTATCTTTCATATCCCATAACAAAGTATAGTTATTCTTTAATCTAGCATAGTCAGGCACAACTTGTTTTAATGTCCCTTTCTTACTTTTCTTAACACTCAAAAAGTCTCTAGGTGGTTCAATACCATTGGTGGCATTTGAAACCACACTAGAGGATTCCGACGGCATTTGGGCAGAGAGAGTGCTATGTCTTAACCCATATTGTTTTATATCTTTCCTTAATGCTTCCCAATCAAAGCTGAGTTTTCGATTTACAATCTCATCAACTTCTTTTTTGTAAGTATCTATAGGTAAGATACCATCAGAATATTTTGTCCTATCAAAGTAATCACACTTTGTTTTTTCTTTCGCCAGTTCATTACTAGCAGAAAGTAGGTAATACTGAAATGCCTCTGTTAATTTATCAACTTCTTTCCACGCCATCTTCTGGTCGTATGTATAACCTTTTTTCGCAAGGTAATGAGCAAGACCAATATAACCTACACCAAGACTTCTTCTTGCCTTTGTAGAGACTTCAGCGGCCTTTACAGGATACTTTTGATGGTCTATTACTTCTTCTAATGCTCTTACTGATAAATCACATAAGTTTTCTAATTCGTCTACATTCTTAATAAGACCTACATTGATTGCACTTAAAATACATAATGCAATTTCACCTTCGCCATCTATGTGTTCAATAGGGTCTGTAGGTAATGTAATCTCTTGACATAAGTTTGACATATTAACTTTGTCTTTAAAAGAAGAGTGAGAATTTGCGTGGTCAATATTCATAATATAGATACGACCTGTTTCTGCTCTTTCTTTTAATAAGTCAAAAAATAATGTTTGTGCTGATACTTTCTTTCTATAGATTTTTGTATTCTTTTCATACTTCAAATACAATTCATCAAAAGCGTCTGTACCAAATGCTTCATAAAGACCATCTACTTCGTGTGGTGAAAACAAAGTGATATCTTCATTGTTAATAAATCTTTCATAGAATAGTTTAGATATCTGTATAGAGTAATCTAGTTTTCTAACTCTATTATCTTCACTACCTTTATTGTTTTTTAATACTATAATATCTTCTATCTCTTTGTGCCAAATAGGAAAGTGAACCGTAGCACAACCACCTCTTACACCATTTTGTGTACAAGATTTTACGGTTGCCTCAAACTTCTTTAGAAAAGGTATTACACCTGTGTGTGCAACTTCACCACCTCTAATCTTTGAATTGATACCTCTGATACGACCAGCATTAATACCAATACCTGCTCTTTGAGCAGTATAGTAACCTATAGCTGTGTCAGAAGAAAATATACTAGGAAGACTATCGGCCACATCAACAAGGACACAACTTGCATATTGTCTAATAGGCGTTCTAACACCCGCCATAACTGGTGTTGGAATATTAATTTTAAATTTTGATATTGCTTCATAATACTTTCTCACATATGTTAATCTTTTATTTTTAGGATATTGTGCAAAGATAGTAGCCGCAATCATAATATACATAAATTGAGGTGTCTCGTATATATCACCTGTACTTCTATCTTGAACAAGATACTTATCCATAACTTGTCTTAAACCTGCATATGTAAAATTATAATCTCTATCGTGGTCTATCATAGTTTGCATACGGTCAAAGTCTGCCTCTGTATACCAATCTAATATTCCTTTATCATAGACACCTAGTTTTACACATTTCTTAATGTGAGTTTTTAAACTAGGATGGTCCCACAATCTACCAAACAATGCTTTTCTCAAACTATAAAGTAATAGTCTGGCCGCAACATATTGGTAATTAGGATTGTCTAGTGAGATTAAATCTGAAGCAGATTTTATTAGAATTTGTTGAATTTGGTCGGTGGGAATGTTATCATAAAATTGAAGGCCACTATTCATTTCAACTTGCGAGGCCGATACACCTTTTACATCTTCACAGGCATACTCTACCATATCGTGTATCTTATCAATATTAAGAGGTTCTCTTCCTCTACCATTTCTCTTTATTACAAAAATTTCGCTTACGCCGTTTTCACCCATAATTATTCCTACACTTTCTTAAAATTAGTTAATGCCTGTCTTGCTGATAAATTGTTATATGTGTTGATACTTATAATTTCACTCAATTGTACTTTTGTTACACCTGTCATAATTAAGTCATTTACATCTTTGAGTTGAATGTCGTGAGGCCAGATAAAAATATTATATCCTTGTTCAATTATTTTTTCCATACGATTTACTATTTCTCTGTTCCTTGGTTCGTTATCAAATATATATGTTACTTTACTCGGGTCTATCTTACTA
>CEWK01019156.1_pt1 | contig 24325 bp, 24 predicted proteins | sample 531431 | NCBI WGS metagenome assembly CEWK01 (sample SAMEA2623059, study PRJEB7988) | marine metagenome | isolation source: saline water (ENVO:00002010), including
AGCATTATTAGAATAAGATATTTTTTCAACATTTGAATCTTCAACAATAGGCAATTCACAATAATCTGAAACAGCTCTTAAATAATGTGCGTATTGCTTACCTGTAGGATGTTCTGCTCTGAGAGTGAATGCAGGAGATGTTGCTGAAACAATTGCATTTAAATCAAGATGACCGTAAAAATTCGTTGTAAAAGATGGCGTTATTAGGCGCATTTCTTTAGGCCACTTATCAAATGAATCACCGACTTTATTTTTTTCAAGCACAACCTGGCTTGTGACACCCAGATCCTTGAGCATTGCACTTATCCCAATTCCTGCAGGTCCAGCACCTACTATGGCAACATCAATTTTTTTCATTTTATAAATATACTGCAATACAATTTAATTTAAGCTTTGCATTACAATGTTATAATATAACAGTTAAGTTAATATTGGCAATCTAGTATATCAGATATAAGATTTTAGCTTACTGATTATATTTTGAAAATTTTTTTCAATATCTTCCCTATTAAAATGCTCTTTACCCGAGATTGTATTATTTGCTGTTTTGAGAAAATAGCTGCAATCAAAGCCTTTATTTGTATATTTTATATTAAATCCAAAAGGTAGATCACATGATCCATTTAGTTGACTTAATGCACTATATTCATATTGTGCTATGATCTTCTCAACTGGATTACATAGACCCTCAAAAATATTTTTAAAATTAAAACCAACTTTGGCTTCTACCGCAATAAATCCTTGAAGAGGTGGCGGAACAATTTCTTCGACTTTAAAGAAACTTGAAATATGATCTGATAGATTCAATCTGATTACACCAGCTGCAGCAATAATAATTGCATCAAATTCATTGTTTAATACTTTATTTATTCTGGTATCAATATTTCCACGTATTGGCTTATATTTTAAATCATCTCTAATTAACTTTATTTGTTCAGATCTTCTTAAACTTCCCGTTCCAATTGTACTATTTGGATGCAATTCAGTAAAAATTTGTTTATTTTTAGAAATCAATACATCCCTTTCATCTTCCCTCGGTGATACCGAAATAACTTCTAAGTCATGAGATCTTTCTGCAGGCAAATCTTTATAACTATGAACCGCAATATCAATTTCATTTTCAAATAACGCTTTTTGAATTTCCTTAACAAAGGCTCCTTTGCCACCCAAACTGCTCAAATCCTCTTTAAGATTTATATCACCTTTTGTTTGAATGACATGTATCGATGCTGAAATATCTGAGAAATTATTTTCTAAATATAATTTAATATAATTTGCTTGCCATAGAGCAAGCTTACTTCCTCTAGTACCTATTCTTATTTCTTGCTTCATTGATTTCATTAATAATTTTTTTATTCTGTTTTCTTTTTTCTAAATCAAATAAATCCTCTATTATCCTTATACTATTTTTATCAAATTTTAATTCACCCTTAATTTTAGAGATCGGAATATGGAGAATTTTGTTAGTAATTTTTGAAATTAAAATATCTTTGTCGATATTTTTACTGTTTTTAATCTCTTCATCGACGGCAGATTCAATGTATTTTTGAAAAGATTGAATTAACTCTTTTAATGAAGAAGTCTCGAGCCATGAATCAAAAGATTCTACGCTATTATTGATTATAGTGATAGCCTCTTTAATACTTGTATTATAGGCATTTTTATTATTTATAGATAAATTTTTAAAATCATCCAAGTCGTAAAGGTAGCAAAAATCTAAATCTCCGACTCGAGGATCAATATCTCTCGGCAAGGCTATATCAGCTATAAAAATATCTTTTGTTTTTAAATCTTCAAAATCACCCTTCCTTAAAATGAATTCATTTGATCCTGTAGAAGTAAAAATAATATCCACCGACTGAAGATACTTTCGAATATCCTCAAACAGTAGAGGTTTTGCACTATTTTTATCACAAAAATTTATGGCATTTTTTATATCACGTGAAGCTACATACACCAGATTAATATTCTCAGAAATTAAGTTATCAACAAACAACTGTGACATTTCACCTGTCCCAATTATAAGAGCTTTCTTTTCTGTGAGGTTATCAAAAATCTTTTTTGAGAATCTCATTGCGATATTTGAAATTGACTCCGATCTTGACCCAATAGCAGTTTCACTTCTAACCTTTTTTGAAACTCTTAAAGACATTTGAATAAGTCTATGAAGTAACGGACCGACAGTATTACATTGATCAGCTTTTGAATAACTTTCTTTTATTTGATTAATTATCTGAGGTTCACCTAAAATCATTGAATCGATGCCAGATGCAACTTTAAATAAATGGTAGACAGCGTCGCTGCCTGTTAGATATTGATATATAACTGGAGATTTTTCAATATTAGTAGAGTGAAATTTAGATAAGAACTCTATTAGTGAAAATGATATATCTCTCTTGTCGGAGCTAACATAAAGTTCTACTCTGTTACATGTAGAGAGAATCATGCATTCATCTATTCCATCTATATTTTTCAGCGAGTGTAATGCTTTTTGAAGATTATCCTTATTGAAAGAAAACTTTTCTAAAAAAGACATCTCAGAATTATTATGATTAATAGTTAAAACGGAAATCATTTTAACTACCACCTATGATATTTTTTTCCCAGTCAAGTTGATCTTGAGAGAAGAACTTCAATCTAGTTTTTTTATATTCTTTTGAACTATATAGTGCGTCATACTTGTTGATTCCACTTACTTCTGATAATTTTTTAATAAGACTATTACATTCTTTAGGTGATCTGCCATGTATCATAGTGAATAATGAATAGGGCCAATCTGGATAAGTTGGTCTCCTGTAGCAATGACTAACGGATTTAAAGGATGCCATTTTAGGTGCAATATCTTCAATTCTATCGATTGGGACATCCCAAACTCCCATAGCATTTGCCCTAAATCCTGCTTTCCTATGATGAAGAATTGCGGCAACACGTCTCATAATACCATTTGCCTGAAAAACCTTTAAAGCATTTATAAGATCATTTACTGAAATTCCAAGTTTTGAAGAAATTGCTGTAAAAGGTTCTGCAACTAAAGGAAAATCTTCTTGAACTTCTTTAATGATATCAATGTCTTTGGGTGTAAAATCAAAATCTTTTGAAATATTTGCTTCCCCATAAAAATTATTTTCTTCAGTTTTTGAAATATCATCCTTGCCTGTCATATCCAACTTTACACCAATCTTAAATAATTTTAAGGTAGGAAGGATTCTATAAGATTTAGCATTTGTTTTTTTGGCTAATATATCAACAGTTTTATCTAACCCTAAAGAACTATTTGGTGGAACGGCTAAGGTAAACCATAAATTATAAAAGTGATTCCTTTTATAATTATGAGTTATTCCAGGATGTGAGTTTATCAATTCTGCAGCAGCATCAATTTTGTCATCATCAAAAGACATTGCAATCAAAGATGATTTATATTTCATACTTCTGGTGTCAAAAATTGCACTTATTTGTCTTATATATTTAATATTTTTTAGGTTTTCTATTCTTTCAATTACTTCAATCTCGGATATACCCAATTTGTTTCCAATAGATTCAAAAGGCTTAATATCCAAAGGAAAATTTGATTGCAAAATATTTAAAAGTTCCGTATCTAAGTTATCAATGTTCATTTCAAGTCTTTAAGTATACATAATTATTACTTTTTTACAGTATTCCGCCAGGAGGCATTAAAAATATTTCGTCAACATTTACACTGTTTGAATCAAGTATATTTTTTAAAATGAATTTAGCAACATCTGAATCTTTCATCATGGACTCCTTATTCCAATCACCCTCTAAATTATCCCAAAGACCTGTATCGGTAGCGCCTACCTCGGCATGTACAACCCTAATACCTTTTGGTCTTAACTCTTCTCTTAATGATTCTGTAAATCCTTTTAATCCGAATTTTGATGCACAGTAAGAAGACCAATTTGGGAATCCTTGTCTCGATGCAATTGATCCCATATTCAATATTACAGAATTTTTCTTAAAAAGTTTTAATAAATTTTGAGTTAGTAAAAATGGACCTGTAAGATTAACATCAATTATTTTCTTCCAATCTTTAACATTAATTTTCCCTATTGGACCTAAAACATTTGTTCCAGAATTATTAATAAGAAAGTCTATTTTTTTAAATTTTCTCGAAATTAAGGCCGAGATTTTCTTTACATCTTTTGGATCACTAATATTGCATTGATAACAGAAAAGATTATCTTTGAATTCTTTAAACTCTTTATTAAAAGAAATAATATTTTTTTTCTTACTTGAAAAAGTTAAAACTTTCATTTTCTCATTTAAGAATAATCTTACTAATCTTTTTCCAATCCCCGATGTACCCCCGCTTATTACAACAGTCTTCATTATAAATTCCTGTGATTGCCTATTAGATTTAAAAATTCCGCTCTAGTTCTTTCATCACTTTTAAAGCTTCCTAGGAGCTTACTAGTTATTGTATGAGTATCTGATGTTTTAACGCCTCTCATTTCCATACACATATGTCTCGCTTTAAGAACTACTGCAACCCCTTTAGGATTTAAGCCTTTCTGAAGAAATTCGGCAACCTGGTTTGTAATCCTTTCTTGGTTTTGCAATCTTCTTGAAAACATCTCGAGAGATCTTGCAAGTTTACTCAATCCTACAATCTTTTTTTCTGGAACATATGCTATATAGCCTTTTCCAAAAAAAGGTAATAAATGGTGTTCACAAAAAGAATAAAAAGGAATATCTAGCTGGACAATCATTTCATCTGTATTCTCAACATCAAAAGTAGTCATTGCAAAATCTGGAGGTGATAGAAATTCATGAAAGGCATCAATAAATCTTCTAGGAGTATCTTGGAGTCCTTCTCTTGTGGGATCTTCGCCTATAACCTGTAATAATCTTACAACCAAATCTTGGTGGTCTTCTTTAGTATTCTTTTCATATGGAAAATTAATCCAAGTGTTCTTTTTGTCTTTTTCAAATAAAGCAATAAATTTCTTTTTTGGATATAGTTTTTTATACTTTTTTTTTGTTTTTCCAGAATCGATAATGTCATCAATAATAAAATCCGCTTTTTCAGGATCATAAACGCTAATGGAGCCAAAAAAACTTGCAATGATCATTCCATTCTTAGGAACACCGTATATTTTAGTATTTGGTTTTATTTTGTTCTTCTTCTTTACATACTCAATTCTCGCCATTATATCTTCCCACGTCAATTCAATGATATTCATTATTTACCCCTTATAGTCGAAAAAATTCTCAGATGTTTCCCATAGTCTAATATGATAAAGATACGCAGGTTGAGGGATAATATTTACCAACTGATCCCATAGATATTTTGCAATATTCTCTCCTGAAGCTCTAATATTTATAAAATAATCAATCTCAATATCAAGCCTTTTGTGGTCCAATATATCTATAACTTTATGTACTTCAAAATCTAACTCTTCAATATTAATAATCATACCCGTATCAGGTGAAACATCTCCACTAACTGTTAACTCAAGATAATAATCATGACCATGGCCATTTGGATTATTACATTTGCCAAAAATTTGCTTATTCATTTCATCTGAAAATTTATCATTATGCAATCTATGTGCTGCACTGAAGGAATAAATTCTAGTTAATGTACAATTGTCTGACATTTATTTCCAATAATCCACAAATAAATCTTTAGTCTCGTAAAGTCTAACCTTCAAAAGTTTGCATCTAGTATCTTTTAGCTTCTCATCTATACACTCATATAATATTTTTGCAAAATTTTCAGTAGTGGGAATTAAATCCTCAAAAAAATCTGTATCTAGATTCAAAAATTTATGATCAAATTGCTTTAGAACAGATTTCAAAATTGGCTTTAAATTATAAATATTAATTATCATCCCTGTGTCTGGATCAACAGGACCCTCAACGGTGGTTTCTAAAACATAATTATGGCCATGGCCATACTTACTGGTACATTTACCAAAATGCTTTAAATTTGCTTCCTCTGACCATGAGTCATTCCAATACCTATGGGAGGCAGAAAATTCAATTTTTTTTGATAAGGTAATAAATTCTTCCATTAGTTGTTAAGAATACCATCTATTCCAAAAAAATTAATTCTGACATTTTATAATTTATATTATTATAAAGATATGTCTCAAAAGGAATTCAATTTCCAAATACCAAAAAAATTTAACTTAACTACTGATTGTATCGATAAGTGGATAGACAATGAAGAAATATCAAAAAAAATAGCAATATATGAAGTCAGTCAAAACTTAAAAATAAACTCCATCAGTTACCTTAGCCTCTATGAAAAAATTAATTTTTATTCTAATTTTCTTCTCAAAGAAGGAATTAAAAAAGGTAATAAGGTAATAATCAGAATGGAGAATTCAATAGACTTTGTAATATTTTTTTTATCAATTGTTAAAATAGGGGCAGTGGCTATTCCAACAAGTATTCTTTTAAAAAAAAGAGAATTGAAATATATTATAACAAATTCAAAGCCTAAAGCTGCTATAAGTAAAACCCTAATTAATTTTTTTAATAAAGAGAAAGTAAAAGTATTAAAACCTAAAAAAATAAATAATAAATCATCTCATAAATACTTATTAAAAAATAAAAAAACATTAGCTAATGATCCATGCTATATGACTTATACATCAGGTACAACAGGAAGGCCTAAAGGAGTACTTCATGCCCATAGATCTATAATTGGTAGAGAGCCCTCAACTAAATTTTGGCTAAATTTAAAACAAGAAGATGTAGTCTTTAATCCTGGAAAATTAAATTGGACTTATACTTTAGGTGCAGGGTGTTTAGACTGCTTGAGATATGGTTCTACAGTTGTGATTTACTCAGGTAAGCACGACACGAATAATTATCTAGAAATAATTAATAATCTAGAAATAACTATATTTATGACAGTTCCAGGAGTATATCGACAAATATTAAGAGAAATTACTGCTGATTTGAGAAAAATTAAAAAATTAAAAAGAGTGAAAAATTTTCTTTGTGCTGGCGAACATCTTAAGAAAGAAATAATTATTGAATGGAAAAAGAAATTAAATAAGTATATATATGAGGGTTTAGGTATGAGTGAAATTAGTTATTTTATATCAAATAATCCAATGAAAAAAATTGTACCTGGATCATGCGGTAAAGTTCAGCCAGGACATAACGCATTTTTAGTAGATAACAAATATAATAAAATTTCTAATAACTCAGTAGGTGAACTAGTTGTTGAGGCTAAAGATCCTGGACTAATGATTAAGTACTGGAGAGATCCATGGGAGACTAAGAGAAAGTTCAAAAATAACTTATTTTTAACAGGTGATATATTTAAATTAGACAATAGAGGTTATTTATGGTTTCAATCTCGAAAAGATGAAATAATAAATGTTCTAGGCTTTAGAATCTCACCAAAAGAAATCGAAGAGATTGTTGACTCTATAAATTTCGTTGATGAATCAGCACTATGTATAAAAAAAATTAACAATCAAAAAGAAATTACATCTTTAAGGGTTGTTTTAAAAAAAAATAGAATAAAAAATCCAATAAAAATTATTAGTAAAATGATTAACTCTGAGCTGGCTGAGTACAAAAGACCAAAAGAAATCAAAATTGTCTCTAAAATTAAAAAAACAATTAATGGAAAAGTTATTAGACTTCTTAAGAATTAACTACATCTAAAATATTCTGCATAACTTCTAAAGGGCTCTGCTTACCAACAGCATTTGGTGTTATAATTGGCATATCTGCTCCTGCCTCTATAAATCTAGATAAAGTTTCAGAACATTTTTTTACTGATCCTACTAAGGCTAAATCATTCACCAATTCTGCTGTTAATGCTTCAGCGGGGTTAGTTCCATCTTTAATCTTAGCGACAATCTCTCCATAACCACTAAGATCAAGAACTCTCTGATAATAAGGTAGCCTAGCATATCCAGAAAGACCCTTGATAGCGGAGTCAGTTGCTAAATCTTCATCATCTGAAATAAATGATGGCAAGCCTGCAGTCAAGCAAAAATCCGATGTTAAATTTGAAGATTCTCTACCTTTCTTAACAGAATCAGATAGTTTTTTCAAATGACTAGTACTAGCTAAATATGGCATTAATCCATCAGCAACCTCGCCAGCTAACTCTGCAGTCCTCTCAGTTAAGCCTGCAATATAAATTGGAAATTGAGATATTTTCCTTTTCAAACTTATTTGCTCTGAGGTCCCATCAACATAAGATCTAACAGAATTTACATAATTCCTCATAGTATCGATTGGATCTCCCATCTCAATACCTAGTCTGGAATTTACAGGCTTATGTGAAACACCTAAGCCTAGCAACAATCTATCGTTACTGAACTCTTGAATGGTCATTGATTCTGCAGCACACAAAACAGGGTGTCTTAAATATATATTTGCAATCCAAGTACCCACCAGTGTATTTGAGGTATGGTTTGCCATTAAACTAGCATTAGATAGGCCGCTATATGGTGGAACTTCCGGTGACAATATTGCATAAATTCCTGAATCCTCGGCCATTTTTGCAATTGCTATTAGATTCTCAGTCGAACATCCCCATACTGGTGTTGTTATAGATACTTTCATAATAAAACTCCAAATATTTAATTATAATTAAAAATATTAACACATTAAGAACAAATCTCTTTAAAATAATTTCTCTTAAATTATAATAATTACATGTTAAATCGTGAAAAAGTTTCAGAGATCATTTCCCAATTAAAATTAGAGGACTATCAAAAACCTGCAGTTCCTTATATTATAGGAATTTTCTTGTTTGTTTTTTCAATTATTGGCTTAGTATCATTAAGCTATTTGCTTTTCTAACCATGATTTTATAGCAATATTAATCTCTACTACATCAATTCTATTGTGAGTATTATCATAGTAGGAATCTTTATCATAAGTTAACTCAAGAATTTTTCTTAAAATCCTTTTATTATTTTCTCCAATTGTTATACCTAAAAAATTAATTTCCTTCTTATTCTTAAATATTAATAAACCTTTCTTTTTTTTAGTAAATAGGAATGATAAATCGTCAGAATCAATATCCGCTAAAAGTTTTATATCAACTTTACTTATTGTAATCATGTCAAAAAATTCAGAAAGATAATTTCGAAACGGCTCTAAACAAAATTGTATTTTTTCACCTTTGGTCATATATGTTATATTATACATATATAAGCATGGTACTAGATATTACATCCCCTTCTACATTCATTACCGAGGTTTCAACTTTTTCAATTAGCACTTTAAAAAAAAGTACTATTAAGCTCAAAGTTGTTTATATTGATGGAAATTTCTTTATAACAAGAAGAAATAAAGAATCTGGATGGTATAAAAATCTTCTAAGTAAAAATGTTGCGGAGATTAAAATTAATGAGAAGACATTTTATGGTAACGCTAAAGAGCTTACTGATGAGAAAGAAATAGAGACAGTCTCAAGTGTGAAATATAAAAACAATAAAAAATATGAAAAGAGATTTGGTTTTAAAATAAAACTTTTAGGGGAAGCCTCATAGCATCTATCCACGGTAATATAAAAGGTTTAAAAAGTAGTGAAAAAAAGTTACTTTTGTCATTATTTAAAAAAAGAATATTAAATAATGATTTAATATCAAAAGAATTCCAAAGACATTTAGTGAATTGTAATGATTTAATAGATAAAGAATTTAACCTAATTGTTAATCGTCGTGGCAAAGTTTCAATGATTTTTATTGGCTCTCCTTGGATGATTGAAGATTATTTTAGCAATGAATCAATAAAATCTAGTCCATCTCAGAAAAGATTAATTTTCATTACGAAAAAACAAGACGGATTTGAAAAGAGAGATAAAGTTTCACTTATTAATTCCAAACTAAATAATTTTTTATTAATAAAAAACTCACTTAATTCAAATTATGAAGTTGTATATAAGGCAAAGTCTCACAACAAAAAATTATGGCTAACAGAAAAGTATGACGATATAAATAAGCTTAATAGCTCTCCTTTCTGGCAAAATTTTAATAATATTGAGCGTGAAAAAATTAAGTTAGTTGAAAATAAGTATGATTCTGAAAGAGTTTATTTAGTTAATGTTTCAAATATAGATTCTACAGACCTAAAACATTCTAAAGATGAGCTTAGAGAACTTTGTATTTCTTTAAATAAATCAATTGTCGGCTCTAAACAACAACTAAGGAAAGGGTTTGATGCTTCAACCATGATAGGAAAAGGAGTTCTCAAAGACATTTTATTAGAAGCTAAGTTTTATAACGCAAATAAAATAATCTTTAATAAAGAATTACTTCCGCACCAGTCAAAAAAGATTTCATCTATGACTAACATCAAAATCAGTGATAGAACAGAATTGATTTTGGAAATTTTTGAAAAAAATGCAAAGTCTAGAGAAGCTCATACTCAAATAGAGTTAGCAAAACTAAAATATGAACTTCCAAGACTAATAGGACTTGGAAAAGGATTTTCTCAAATTGCAGGTGGTATAAGATCTAAAGGTCCTGGTGAGAAAAAGCTTGAACAAAGAAGGAGATATTTAAGAAAAAGAATAAATGAACTTGAAAAACAAATTGATAATTTAAGCAGAAGAAGAGAACTAAACAGAACTCAGAGACTTAGAAATCAACTTATCACTGCCACGCTCGTAGGATATACATGTGCTGGAAAATCTACACTCTTTAATAAACTGACAAAATCAAATGTCGTTGAAAGCACAAAAGCTTTTTCAACATTAAATCCAACAACAAGAAAGACCTATTTATCTGAGGATACACAAATTTTATTAAGTGACACTGTTGGATTCATAACTGATCTACCAAAAGATTTAATTTCTTCTTTCAGGGCTACATTAGAGGAAATTGGCCAATCAGATGTTCTTATTCATGTTGTCGATGCAAATGATGACAACTATGAAGAAAAAATTTCATCTGTTGAAAATACACTAGACATTGCAGGTCTTCAGTATACTAAAAAGATTATAGTTTTTAATAAAATTGATTTAATTCAGATTGATAAAAAAGAAATTTTAAAAAAAATGTTTCCAAAACAATGTATTTCATCACATACCTCGGAAGGATTATTTGACTTAAAAAAATATATAGATCAAGAGATAAAAGAAATAGATTTTTATTCAGATAAAATTAGCGCTAGCCAATAACCTCGAAAGATCCATTTTTAATAACTTTAATATTTGATTGATTTTCAACTTCAAAATTAAATTTATTTTTTTCATCTGTATCAAAAGTCTTTACAGTTAATTTATCTCCTGGATAGACCGGGCTTGAAAATCTTAATGAAATTGACTTTAACTTTGATGGATCATCTGAAATATTTATACTAATAAGCTTTTCCATTGTCATAGCCATTGTACATAAACCATGAACTATAATTCCCGAAAGTCCGGCTTTTTTTGCAGTATCCTCGTCAATATGTATAGGATTAAAATCATTAGATGCTTTTGAATACTTATAAGTAATATCATCCCCAATTTCAAAAGATTTTGAATTTATTGGTATCCTCTCATCAATTTTGGGGGACTGTTTTTTTTGTATATTTTTGGGCTTTTCTGTTTTTACAATATCGGATTCAGCAGCCCTAATAAATAATGTCCAATTAGAGCTTCCCAATTGATTATTGTTATCATCTAAATGAGTTACGCTGAGCTTTAAAATATAGTTAGACCCTTTTTGAACAATTGAATCAATTTTTGCTTGAGAAAAAACTTTCATATTAAAAGATAACAATTTATTAAAAACCATATTCTGTTCGCCGTGTACCAGCATTAGAACGCTTTGCTCCATTTCTTCTTTTGACCCATAAAGTTCTGGCATTTTCCATATTGATTCTAAAAGAGATATTTCTTGAACAACATTAAATATAGGTGGTGCAACATTGTTTAAAGAATAATAATTATTAGTTGAATTTATCGCTGACAAATATTCTATAACTTTTTCTTCCAGTATAAGTGTTTCAACCTTTATTGTCTCATATCCAATTAAATCTGTATTTATTGGCATATTCATACCTCCATATGTTGAATTAGTCTAAGGTTTTAATTATATCATCTAATTGTTTCTTCATATCAGGACTATGGGTTACTGTTCTTCCAAGAACAATATAATTTGCGCCTAAATCAATAGCTTCTCTTGGAGAAATTACTCTTGATTGATCATTCAATTGAGTATTAAATCTAACTCCAGGAACTAGAATTTCTACATCGTGGCCAAAATTTTTCCTGATCAAACTAATCTCATCACCAGAACAAACCAAACCATCTACACCAGATTTTATAGATTTCTCTGCAAGATTTAGGACATTATCTGATATATCTCCTTTAAAATTAAGAGAATCCAGATCATTCTGATCAAAACTAGTAAGTACTGTAACTGCAAACATTTTTGGTGACTTTTGTTCTAACTCTTGCTCTTTACTAACAAGATTTTTTTTTACTTCTGATATGGCTTTTTCCCCAGAAAGAGCATGAATTGTAAAAATTTTAATATTATTAGAAAACATAAAATTTATACTAGAACTCATAGTATTAGGTATATCGAAAAACTTAAAATCAAACATAATTGATATATTTTTTTCATTAATGAATTCAATTATTTTTTGATAGTTATTTAAAAAAGAAATTGGACCAATTTTAACAATCTTAATAGGTGGACATAGTTCATTTATCAAATTTTGAATATCATTAAAATTATCCGAATCAATCGCCAGTATTAGTTTATCTAACTTTTTCATTTGCAAGATTTAGTAAACCCTCAATATCATCTATTTTAAATTCATTTTTTTTCATATTAATTCTTTCTTTAAATTCAACTATGTCTTTCTCTAAAGATTTAGGACCTATTGTTATTTGTATAGGTATCCCTAATAATTCAGAATCTTTAAATTTAATTCCTGCGCTATCTGTTCTGTCATCTAAAGCTACATCATATCCATTTTTCAAGAAATTATGATAAATTTTAAATGCTATATTCATGACTTTTTCATTTTTTATATCAGTAGGAATTACTATGACTTCAAAAGGAGCCAAATTACTAGGTAGTCTTATTCCTTGATCGTCATTGTTTTGCTCAATAGCTGCCGCAACAACTCTACCAACTCCAATACCATAGCAACCCATATAAAAATTGACATCTTTTCCATTTTTATCAGTAAAACCAGCTTTCATAGAGTTACTATATTTTGTGCCAAGCTTAAAAACATGGCCTACCTCTATTCCCCTAGTTGACCTTAAAGTAAAATCTGGGTACCCAGGGCAAATATCTCCATCAACAGATTGTCTACAATCTAAAAAACTTTTAATTTTAAAATCTTTTTCATGATTTACATTCAATAAATGAAAGTCTTTCTCATTTGATCCAGTAACAAAGGAGGTCATATTTCTTAATTCATTATCTGCAAAAATGTTTATGTTCAGATTAACTGGACCGCTAAATCCTTTTGCAGTATTAATTTTTGAAATTTCTTCATCTGTAGCTAGATCTGCAAACTCTAAATCTCTATTTTTTTTATATTTTGTCAAACTAAGTTCGTGATCTCCTCTTAGTAAAACTGCTTCAATTCCTTGATTTGTGGATAAAATCATAGTTTTTACAATTTTATTAATTTTAATCTTTAAAAAATCTGATACTTCTTTGACAGTAATACATGATGGAGTAGAAATTTTTTCAATTTTATTTTCTGGCATTTCTTGACCAGCACCCCTATTATTTTCATGTTTTTTTAGATTTAAATCATCTTGAGTAAAAACAACAGGAGTAGTTTCAATATTCGACGCATAATTACATTCATCACAAACCATTATTAAATCCTCACCTGTTTCTGCCAAAACCATAAATTCATGAGAAAAGCTTCCGCCAATGTTTCCAGAATCTGCCTCAACCGCTCGAAATTCTAAGCCACATCTTTCAAAAATTCTATTATATGCTTCAAACATTTTTTTATAAGACAAGTCTGCTGAATTTTCGTCTATGTCAAAACTATAAGCATCCTTCATTATAAATTCTCGAGCCCTCATTACTCCAAATCTAGGTCTTATTTCATCTCTAAATTTTGGTTGAATCTGATAAATTGTTATTGGTAGATTTTTATATGACTTTATTTCCTTATCGACTAAATCAGTTACGACCTCTTCATGGGTTGGGCCGAGACAAAAATCTCTATCAGCTCTATCTTTGAATCTCAAAAGCTCTTTTCCATAAATATCCCACCTCCCACTCTTTTCCCACAAATCCGCAGGCGTAACATAAGGCATCATAACCTCAATGGCTCCTGCGGAATTCATTTCTTCTCTAATAATATTTTCAACTTTTCTTAAAACTTTTAACCCTATTGGTAAGAAATTATAAATACCTGCAGCAACTTTTCTGATCATACCAGCTCTGATCATTAATTTATGACTAGCTGTCTCAGCATCATTGGGAGCCTCTTTTAATGTTGCCAATAAATATTGTGATAATTTCAAACAGAGAACCTCATAAGTTAATTTTTTCTATCTCTTCAACAAGAATATCTACTATTTCAGATTCCTTACAAGATTTATAAATTTTTCCATTTTTATAGATTTGCCCTTTGCCTCTTCCACCTGCTATACCAATATCAGAACCTAAGGCTTCTCCTGGTCCATTTACAACACAGCCAAGTATTGATACTTTTAAAGTTTTTTTAATTTTAATTTTTTCAATTCTTTTTTCCACATCTTCTACTAAAGACTGCAGATCAATTTCAAGTCTCCCGCAACCTGGGCAAGTTATTAACTCAATTCCATTCTCAAAATGGCCCAATGCTTTTAATATATTCTTTCCCATTTTAACTTCTTTTACAGGATCGTCTGTTAATGAAACTCTAATTGTATCTCCAATACCTTCGGATATTAAGCTACCAATACCAATTGAGGATTTTACAGATCCAATCTCATATGTACCAGACTCGGTAACACCTAAATGAAATGGAACATCAGTTTTTTTTGCAAGTTTTCTATAAGCATCAATCATTATATTTACATTACTTGATTTAACTGAAACCTTAACATTTTTGAAATCCAACTCATCCAATATTGATAGATGTCTCTCTGCACTTTCGACAAGCGCATCTGCAGAAGGATAGCCATATTTTTCAAGTAAATCTTTTTCAAGAGAACCAGAGTTAACTCCTATTCTAATTGGTATATTAGAATCTTTTGCTGATTGAACCACTGATATTATTCTTTTTTTTTGTCCAATATTTCCTGGATTTATTCTTAAACCATGAACTCCAGACTTAATAGCCTCAAGCGCTAACCTATATTCAAAGTGTATGTCTGCAACTATGGGCAGTTTTGTTTTTAAAATTATGCCTCTCAGTGATTTTGCAGCATCAATATTAGGCACTGCACATCTAATTATATCACAACCAGCTATTTCTAATTCATTGATCTGTTCAACAGTTTTTTCAATATCCCTTGTATCGGTCTTTGTCATTGATTGAACTGAAATAGGATGATCAGATCCAATATTTACTTCTCCCAAATTAAAACATCTTGTATTTCTTCTCATCTTTAAACCTAATATATAATAATTATCCGTGAAATACTATAAAAGTGAATCTGTATTTTTATTATGTATACTAAGGTCATTATGAAAAAAATAATATTTAAGAAAAACATAAACGAAAATGCTGATTCCGGTCAAAACGAAGTTAAAATGACAAATTTCAAAAAAGATACAGACAAGTCTGATTTTGTTTTTACTCAAGAGACAGTATTTGATGCTTTAAAGAATGTAATGGATCCAGAACTCCCTGTAAGTATTGTTGATCTTGGACTAATATATTCTGTTGAAACTGCTGATAACAATATCAGTATCAAAATGACACTCACTACCCCTGGCTGCTCTATGGGAAGTGCAATTTCTAAACAGGCAGAGAATGTGCTTTATGCCTTAGGTGCAAAAAATGTTTTAATAGAGATCGTATGGGATCCTCCATGGAATCCGAATATGATGAGCGATGAAGCCAAGCAAAAGCTCGGTATGTAAAGATATGCTAGATAAAGAAAAAGTTTTAAAAATTCTGAAAGATGTAAATTTTCCTGGTTTTACGAGAGATATTGTTTCTTTTGGAATTATAAAAAATGTTGATTTTGTTGAAAATAAAACCTTAATTTATATTGAACTGCCCAAAGAAGATGAAGATATTGCAAAAAAAATTGCAGTGGCAATCAATAATGCTTTCTCTCGCGAAGGTTTTGATTTACCAGAATTTGAATTCTCAGTTTTTAAAAAGGCTAACGGTCAATCACCTCCAGATAATTCTCAAAATGTAAAACTGCCAAAAATTGATAAATATCTAGCAGTTGCAAGTGGTAAAGGCGGTGTTGGTAAATCTACTGTAGCAATTAATTTAGCCATTGCTTTTTCTATGAAAATAAAAAATATTGGCTTAATGGATGCAGATATATGGGGCCCAAGCATACCTATGATGTGTGGCATCAACACTAAACCCATGGCCACAAAAGATGAGAAAATAATCCCAATTGAAAAATTCAATATAAAAATGATGTCCATAGGCTTCCTTCTAGGAGAAGAAGATACCGTTATTTGGAGAGGACCTATGGTTCATGGTGCAATTAAACAATTTATTGAAGATGTTGAATGGGAGGGTGTCGATAATTTAGTTGTTGATTTACCGCCTGGTACAGGTGATGCACATTTATCATTAATCCAGACCGTCCCACTATCAGGTGGTGTGATAGTAACAACTCCTCAAGATGTAGCTCTATTGGATGTTAAGAGAGGTATCCAAATGTTTAAGAAACTAGATGTCCCAGTTTTAGGTATTGTAGAGAATATGAGTTATCTTCAAGATGGAGATAAAATTATAGATATTTTTGGTAGAGGTGGTGGAAAAGCAATTGCTGAAAAGTTTGGCGTACCATTTTTAGGTGAAATACCTATTGATCCCGAAATTCGAAAAGGTGGAGATAGTGGTCAACCCATAGTTTATTCAAACCCAGAATCTGAAACTTCAAAAGCATTTACTAAAATTGCAGAAACTATTCTGGAAAATTTATAATTTAAGTATTAAAATATTGTTATGTCTTCAAATCAATCAATAATGGATTTTTCAAATATAGTTTTATCATATGCGGTAAATGCTACAATTCACCTGGGTTTAGCTCCTGACCCAAGTACAGGAAAAATTGAGACTGATTTGAATAGGGCAAAAGATTTAATTGATATACTTGATACACTTAAGCAAAAAACTACAGGAAATCTCACTGATAGTGAGTCAAAAGTAATAGATGAAACTTTATCAAATCTAAAAATGTTGTATGTTAAAGCGACTACAAATGACACCGAAACTAAATAATTTTAGCAATTTTTTTTAATAAATTATATCTATTATCAATTTCCATCTTAGACAAATTAAATATTTTATTAGTTCCAAAACTTTCAATAGTAAAAGAAGCAATTGCACTCCCGTAAATCATTCCCAAAAGAATATTTTTTTTATCAAAAGACTTTACATCATTTAAAAAACTAAATAATCCTCCAGCAAAACTATCACCAGCTCCAGTAGGGTCTATCATTTTTGCAAATGGATAACATGGAATCCAATTCAAACTATTACGTGTTGCAAGAAGAGATCCAGAACTTCCTTTTTTAACAACTAAAAACTTGATAGGATACCTATTGAAAATATATTCTAATGATTTTTCCAGTGATTTCTTTTTTGTTATCAAACCTAATTCTAATTCATTTATAGTCAATAAATTAATTCTATTAAAAGCCCTATCAAGTGATTTTCTTTTTGAATTAATCCAAAAGTTCATGGTATCCATTCCTATAAATTTTTTTGAGTCTAAACTATCCAAAACTGTATTCTGTAAATCAGGATCAATATTAGCCAAAAAAACTATTTTATTTTTTAATTTATAAGAAGTTGGAATGATTGGTTGGAAATTTTCAAAAACATTCAAGTTTGTGAATTTTGTCTCTGGATCTTCAGAAATTGATTTATATTTTCCACCCCAAGAGAAAGTTTTGCCATCCTTTACAAGTAGACCTGAAGTATCTATACCTTTCTTATTAAGTTCTTTAAAAAAATTTTTTGAAAAATCTTTTCCAACAACTGATACAATTCTCGGGTCTGATCTGAAACAAGCGGCTAATGAAAAATAAATACACGAACCGCCGATTATTCGGTCTCTTTTACCTTTTGGTGTTTCAATATTATCAAATGCAGTTGAGCCAACTACTATTATAGACATAATGCAACCTCCATTAATTTATGATAAAAGATATTTTCTAATAATCGCAGATAATTTTTCTAAAGAATCCTCTTTTATAGAATCTAATGAAGATATTATAGATCCTTTAAGAGCGTTTTCTATATATGAATCTTTAACTAAATCAAAATCATCTGTAGCAGTTTTAAGAATTTGTTTTGCATTTGAGATATTTTTGTTCATGGTATCAATAACCTGATCAACTGTAACAGACTCATGTTCTTCATGCCAACAATCATAATCAGTACTCAAAGCTAAAGTTGAATAACAGATTTCTGCTTCCCTTGCCAACTTAGCTTCAGGCATGTTTGTCATTCCAATTACATCTGCCCCTAAGGATCTGTAGAAATTACTTTCAGCTAAAGATGAAAATTGCGGACCTTCTATACACACATAAGTTCCACCCATTTTAAAATTTATGTCTAATAGCTTACAAGCATCTGCTAAATGAGATGATAATTTCTCACTTATGGGCTTAGCCATTGAAACATGCGCAACTATTCCTTCATCAAAAAAAGTGGATTTTCTTTGTTTAGTAAAATCAATAAACTGATCTGGCAAGACAATCATTCCAGGAACAATCTCTTCTTTTAAGCTTCCAACAGCAGAAACAGATATAATCCAATCAACTCCCAGAAATTTAAGTGCATAAATATTTGCTCTATAATTTATTTCAGAAGGGGAAATAAGATGGCCTCTGCCATGTCGAGATAGAAAGAAAATTTCATTCTCACCACTTTTGGTTTTGAGTATTGACGATGATGTTTCACCCCAAGGAGTTACTATGTTCTGCTCCTCTGCTTCAGAGGGATTATCTATGTCATAAAGACCACTTCCACCTATTATTGCAATTTTCAAGTTTAATCTCCTAACATTCTAATTTCCATATAGTTTATCAGTAAAAAAATATTTTTATATATTTTGATTATTTTTAGATGTGTGATAATATTTATTTCCAAAATTCCCATGAGTATTTTAGTTAACAGCGACACAAAATTAATAGTTCAGGGTATAACAGGAAGCCAAGGTCTCTTCCATGCAACTCAATGTAGAGAATATGGAACTAATGTTGTTGGTGGTGTTACACCTGGAAAAGGTGGAACAGAGGTCGAGGGTTTTGAGGTATTTGATTCGGTAGTTGATGCTCGCAAAGCCAAAGGAGCCAATACTAGCCTTATTTTTGTGCCAGCCGCATTTGCACCTGATGCAATTTTAGAAGCAACCGATGCAGGCATTGAGCTTATAATTTGCATAACTGAAGGAATACCCACTAATGATATGGTTAGTGTTAAAAAAGTTGTAGATGCATCAGCATCAACATTGATTGGTCCAAATTGTCCTGGGGTTATAACGCCAGGAGAAGCAAAAGTTGGAATTATGCCTGGATATATTCATAAAGAGGGAAATATTGGAATTATTTCTAAAAGTGGAACACTTACTTATGAAGCTGTTTGGCAATTAACTCAACTAGGGATTGGACAATCTAGCTGTGTTGGGATTGGTGGAGATCCTATTATTGGATCTACTTTTATAGATATCTTAGAACTTTTTAATAATGACCCCAAGACTGAGGGAGTTATAATGATAGGCGAAATTGGTGGTAGCGCCGAACAAGAAGCTGCTCATTGGATAAAAGATAATTTTAAAAAACCTGTTGCAGCCTTTATTGCGGGAGCAACAGCTCCTAAAGGAAAAAGAATGGGACATGCGGGTGCAATAGTATCTGGAAGTTCTGGCTCAGCTGAAGAGAAGAAAAATGTTCTCGAGTCTGTTGGTATAAAAGTGTCACCAAGTCCAGCGGAGATGGGCGAAACACTTAAATCTCTTTTATAACTTTAACTTTGTTATAATATTTTAGTGAATCAAAATTCAATATTAGTAGATTGTCATCAGGATATAGCTTATTCTGTAAGAGCTAACAGACGACTATTTGAAGAAAATATCGAGAACCTAATGATCTCATATGAATCATTGGTTAATTCAAAAATAAATATTATTTTCTCTACTATTTTTGTTTCGCATAGAAGAAAAGATTCACACTACGATGAAGCAATAAAACAAATAAAACTCTACGAAAGTATTTTTAAAAAATATAAAAACTTTTATCATTTAAAAAATTTTAAATCATTAAAAAATATTAATAAAAAAAGAATTGGTCTTTATTTTTTAATGGAAGGTGCTGAACCTATAAAAAAAATTAAAGATTTAAATATCTTCTATGAAAAAGGGGTTAGAACGATCGGTCTGACATGGAATGACGAAAACAAATATGCATTTGGTGTTTCAAAAAATGGTCCCTTAAAAGAAGACGGGATTAAATTAATTAATAAAATGAATGACTTAGGTATATCTCTAGATCTTTCACACTTATCGGAAATCAGTTTTAAAAGAGCTATAAAAGAAACAAAATTAATACCAATAGCGACTCATTCAAATTGTAAAAAAATTAGAAGGCATGAGAGAAATTTGAGCAATAAACAATTAAAAAATATCTCAGATCTTGGTGGTGTTATTGGTATAGTTTTATATAACAGATTTATTTCATCAAAAAAAAATGTTTCTATTTCAGATATTCTTCCACATTTTAAAAATATATTAAATATTTGTGGCGAGGATCATATAAGCCTGGGATCTGACATCGATGGAGCTCCAATAAAAGATTTCCCTAATGAAATCAGAAAGCCGTCAGATTTAGAGAAAATTAGCGATATGTTAAAAAAAAATAAAATAAAATCAAAAATTATTGATAAATTTTTAGGCCAAAATATTTTAAGAGTCCTAGATGAAAATCTTAGAGATAAAAAATAAAATTAATTAAAAGATTTTTAGCTATTTAAAAATTTAAAAGAAGGCAATAATAAAAAATGAATAAGTATTTACATACTTCGTAATTAAGGCTCACGACCGATTAGTACACATTAGCTGAATTTCTTACGAAACTTACACACTGTGCCTATCAAACTCGTAGTCTTCGAGTGGTCTTAAGGAACCTAATGGTTCGGGAGAAATAATCTTGAGGCAGGTTTCCCACTTAAGATGCTTTCAGCGGTTATCCTTTCCAAACGTAGCTACCCAGCAATGCAGTTGGCACTACAACTGGTACACTAGAGGTTTGTTCACTCAGGTCCTCTCGTACTATGAGCAACCCCTCTCAATTCTCCTTCGCCCGTTGTAGATAGGGACCGAACTGTCTCACGACGTTCTGAACCCAGCTCGCGTACCGCTTTAATGAGCGAACAGCTCAACCCTTGGGACCTTCTACAGCCCCGGGATGCGATGAGCCGACATCGAGGTATCAATCCGCGCCGTCGATGTGAACTCTTGGGCGCGATTAATCTGTTATCCCCGGCGTACCTTTTATCCGATGATCGATGGCCCTCCCACATGGAAGCCACCGGGTCACTATGTCCTACTTTCGTACCTGCTCGATTTGTCAATCTCACAGTCAAGCTCTCTTGTGCCATTACACTCGACGCCTGGTTTCCAATCAGGCTGAGAGAACCTTTGAGCGACTCCGTTACTCTTTAGGAGTCAACCGCCCCAGTCAAACTACCCGCCTAACATTGTCCTCAATCCGGATAACGGATTAAAGTTAGAATCCTAACATCAAAAGGGTGGTATTTCACCAACGACTCCAGCCCAACCAAAATTGAACCTTCAAAGTCTCCCACCTATCCTACGCATTTAACATCAAAATCCAGTGCTAGGTTATAGTAAAGGTGCACGGGGTCTTTCCGTCCCACAACGGGAAGCTGGCATCTTCACCAGCACTACAATTTCGCTGAGATTATGGCCGAGACAGTACAGAAGTCGTTACGCCATTCATGCGGGTCGCTAATTAGACGACAAGGAATTTCGCTACCTTAGGACCGTTATAGTTACGGCCGCCGTTTACTGGGGCTTCGGTTCTAAGCTTCTCCCGAAGGATAACCCATCCCCTTAACCGTCCAGCACCGGGCAGGCGTCAGCCCGTATACATCCCCTTGCGGGTTAGCACAGGCCTGTGTTTTTGGTAAACAGTCGCTTCCATCATTTCAGTGACACCTATTTCAGCTCCAAATGCAAGATTCTTCACCTAATATAGGTACTCCTTATCCCGAAGTTACGGAGCTATTTTGCCGAGTTCCTTGGCCATAATTATCTCAAACACCTTGGTATACTCTACCCGCGTACGTGTGTCCGTTTACAGTACGAGCACCTGTTAATCAAAATTTAGAGGTTTTTCTAGGAAGCATGGAATCAATCACTTTATGAGGCCTAGGGCCTCTCGTACTCACTTCTCGGACTTAAAAAGAAACGGATTTGCCAATTTCTTAATCCTACGAGCTTGAACCGTGTAATCCAAAACACGGATGATCTATCCTTCTCCGTCACCCCATCACTCCTAACAGGTGGTACAGGAATATTAACCTGTTTTCCATCGACTACGCCTTTCGGCCTCGCCTTAGGTCCCGACTAACCCTGGGAGGACGAGCCTTGCCCAGGAACCCTTACGCTTACGGTGAAGTGGATTCTCACCACTTTTGTCGCTACTCATGCCAGGATTCTCACTTCTTAATAGTCCACATCTCCTTACGGTAATGCTTCATTCCATTAAGAACGCTCCCCTACCACTGTATGTAAACATACAATCCGCATCTTCGGTACTAGACTTAGCCCCGATTCATTTTCGGTGCAAATTCTCATCGACCAGTGAGATGTTACTCTATCTTTAAAGGATGGCTGCTTCTAAGCCTACCTCCTGGCTGTCTATGAAAACTCACGTCCTTAACCACTTAGTCTAGATTTGGGGACCTTAGATTGCGATCTGGGTTGTTTCCCTTTCGTCTATGGACCTTAGCACCCATAGACTGACTCCCATGCTACTATCTCTGGTATTCGGAGTTTGATAGGGTTTGGTAAGTCTTTCGACCCCCTAGTCCAATCAGTGCTCTACCCCCAGAGGAGAACGCATGAGGCTATACCTAAATATATTTCGGGGAGAACCAGCTATCACGGAACTTGATTAGCCTTTCACTCCTAACCACAGGTCATCCAAGAAGTTTTCACCCTTCAATGGTTCGGGCCTCCACATCAGTTTCCTGATGCTTCACCCTGCCCATGGCTAGATCGTCCCGCTTCGGGTCTAACTCCATTAACTAACGCCCTATTAAGACTCGCTTTCGCTACGACTACACCTATCGGCTTAATCTTGCTAATGAAGATAAGTCCCTGGCCCATTATGCAAAAGGTACGCAGTCAGGCATTTTTGAGTAAACTCAAACATAGCCCTCCTACCGCTTGTTGGCAGACAGTTTCAGATTCTATTTCACTCCCCTAACAGGGGTTCTTTTCACCTTTCCCTCACGGTACTAGTCCACTATCGGATGATGACACGTATTTAGCCTTGGAAGGTGGTCCTCCCAGATTCAAACAGAATTTCACGTGTTCCGTTCTACTCGGGAAATTGAAACAGAGACAAGACATTTTAATTCACAGGGCTATCACCTTCTATGGCATGTTTTCCCAAACATTTAAAATAATATCTTGTTTTGTAACTCTGTCGATTTATTGTGGTAAATCACTTCAACTCCCACGACCATGTAAATGCAACGCCCACAAGCTTACACATCTACAATTTAGGCTGTTCCCATTTCGCTCGCCACTACTTTGGGAATCTCGGTTGATTTATTTTCCTGGAGGTACTGAGATGTTTCACTTCCCTCCGTTTGCTTCATATAGCTATGAATTCACTACATGATAATTGAGGTTTACTCAATTAGGTTTTCCCATTCGGAAATCTCCGGTTATAACGCTTGTTAACAGCTTACCGAAGCTTATCGCAGTTTTCCACGTCCTTCATCGCCGTTCATCACCAAGGCATCCGCTATCCGCCATATGTAACTTAATTACGAAGTACATATGTACTTATCCATTTCACCAAGGATCTTTGATTAATAATTATAATTAATCTCAATCAATATTTATTGCCTTCTCTTAAATTTTCAAATAACTCTGTTTTATAAACAAAAAGATGAGAGTTCTGGAGGTGATCGGGATCGAACCGACGACCTCCTGCTTGCAAAGCAGGCGCTCTCC
>CEWK01019566.1_pt1 | contig 24269 bp, 11 predicted proteins | sample 531431 | NCBI WGS metagenome assembly CEWK01 (sample SAMEA2623059, study PRJEB7988) | marine metagenome | isolation source: saline water (ENVO:00002010), including
TGGGGATCAATTCGATGATGGGGAGGAGGATCTCAATGGTAATGGCATAGTGGATATGAATGAAACCGATCCAACCAGGATAGAGGATGCAGGAGACTTTGATGGCGATGGTATTCAGAATTGGGAGGAGAACATGACATGCACACTCTGGAACGTTTTCGACACAGATGGTGGGGGGGTATCTGATGGTGATGAAATTCTACCTTTCCACAACTCTGATCCCTGCTTATCAGAAGAGGAACTTACACTCCAAATAATTGGCTGGGACTCAGTCACATCTTCCTTAACTCTCAACTCGACTTCTCAATTAGATCAATCACCTTTAGATTGGAGACAGACAGATGCCCCTATGGCATATTATGTTCTTTCGAATGGGACTCTGTTGGAGTTTCGATATGAAAGCATAGATTCAGACGTACTAAGAAGCGTTAACGTAGACCTGCCGGCCAACACATCCACAGTCCTCTTCACCAACTTCTCGTGGTGTTGGGATGCTACTGTAGGGGCAGTTAATGATCCAATTTGTGACGATGACTACTCCGATTCAGATGGAGACGGACTCGCCGATTGGGAGGAGTACCTGTCAACATGGGGATTCCCCACAAATCCCAATCTTGTGGATACCGATTCGGATGGAGTAGAAGATTTAGATGAAATTCTGAATGGTACTGACCCTCTTGACCCGTGTGAAAACCTACTAGACTCCGATGGTGATGGGTTGAATAATTACTTCGAAAATACAACAGGTTGCATAGTATCCTTTCCTGGCATGGGGGGGAACTTCACTAACGATACTTACTTCACCCTTTGGAATTTGTCAGATACCGATAATGGAGGAGTGACAGATTTCCAGGAATATATTGACGGTACAAATCCTCAAGATAACCCCAATGATGATAGAAATCCTGTCGACACAGACGGAGATGGAATCCCAGATACAATCGAAAACTCAACTGGAACTGACTGGAGAGATCCAGATACTGACGGAGGGGGCATCCCAGACGGACAGGAGTGTACCTCGGACTACTGGGACGGCCTATGTGAAGACTCTCCGAACAATCCATGGGACCCGTCGGACGATATTTCTCCTAATTCCATATATCTCTATGCCACAAATCAATCATCGATACTAAATCCTGAGAATAAAATCTACTGGAGATGGCACACCTATGATCAATACACTGGGATATCATGGGGCGTGAATACCTCTCTTGTAGGCAATACTGAAATGGTACCCGGATTCTCTACAACACAAGGGGTCTCAGACCAGCAATTCTGGGATAACTCGACCCTAATGGGCTGGGAGATTAGTTACAGAGGTGCGGGAGTGGCTGATATCGGAGAGGAGCTTATCCTGCCTCACAATACTGTAAATTTCACAGGCTGGACTGATCCAACAGCAGGGTTGAATTTTTCTAATTTCACAAGGGATATAATTGTAGATGGTTCTTCGATTGATACAATGTTTATCACCACTCCACAAGTAAATATCACTCAGGCGATTAGGGACAACTCTACCGTGTTTACGGGAACTGATTATGCCACTGATCTTCCCCCGTTCTTTACCTCAAGGGGCAATATGAATGAGCTCGTCTCTAGAATAACACAATCTGTAATCAATGACTCCGGAGCTTTATCGGCTTGGGATAAAGTTTCTGCCATAGCTGACTTCATATCAGAAGGTAATGATACCATTACATTTCTGAGAAATAACAATGGAACAAGTGTTCCTTCTGGTTTAGAAGAAGAATCGGATATGGCATATTGGATTCTCAATAATTCATTTGAGGGAAGCTGTGACCAATTCACTTCGCTCTTTGCCGTCATGCTAAGAACTGCAGATATACCTGTTAGGAAGGTAACAGGATTCTCCGGAGGTTATTGGAACGGTGAAGCTTTCGAGGTTTATGGAAAAGACTTTACTTCGTGGGTAGAGGTTCACTTACAAACCAATCAAAATCTTGGAAATGCAGATTTGGGATGGATTCCATTCGAGGCTTGTCCGGCAATGTCACTAGTTGAGGTAACCGACGAGTCCTGGGGCCCACTGTGGTTGGACAGAGACCTATCTGGCCAGTCGATATGGATGAACGGCACTCTAAGGTTCACAGATAATCAGACGTCCGTCGCAGGAGTAGGAGTTGATATGTATCTCGTCGAATCAAATATGACCAATCAAATTCCAGGCTTGGCGGCAGTTTCCCAGCATCTGGTAGGCACGGCTGTAACTGACTCCAATGGCTCATTCAACATCACGGGAATGCCCAATGAAGCAGTTAATCCAGGCAATTCCTCATTGGTCATAATGACTAAGACACTTGATTATGTGGGCACCCAAGGTATTTTCTCGGGATGGAACGTAAACGTTACCGATGATATTACACTATCCTTAAGTGAGCCTCAACCACTCACAGAGCCAAAAATAGGAATAGGTGTCAATACCACCATTACTGGATCAGTTTCTCTTGAGAATGTCCCTTACAACGATATTTCATCAATTGATAGTATGCAGATACTGATGAACTATACTACCTCACAAGATGGCCCAGTTAGTCTGATATCCAGTATCGGACCGGGGGGATATTTCGAGTTCTCAGTGTCTATCAATGAAAGCGAGCAAGAAGGGCTTATTCCGGCCACACTTGATTACACAGGTTGGCATCAGTTCGATCTGAACAATGCATCAGGTCCTGTTTTCCACATCAGGCCGTACTCAGAAACAATCAATCTGAATCTCACTCAGGCTCCAAACCTAACCATTTCACTGGAAGGTCAGGGATTGAACAATACAATACTAGAGATTAATAATAGAATTTATCTCAATGGCACCGCTCTCAGCAAATCTGAGATACCAGAGTCTCTGAATGGGACCCTGACATTACAAATGAGGAGATCTGGGACTAATGCTCCTTTCCAAACCCTCAATTCCTGGTATCTGAACGATAGTGACTGGCTCTCTAATCCTGGACAATTCGCCGTAAATTGGACTTTCCTGGATTCTGATGTCCCTATTCCCGCAGGACTTGTTGAAATTAGGTATCAATATCTGGCCGATCAGCTTTTCGCAAAGGATGAAACCACGGTAGTTGACCAACATGGCATAAAGAGCTACATCGTATTCAATTACACAATGATTCCAGCCGCAAAAGGAACCACATCAGACATTTTAGTCTCTCTGTCCGATCACACTGGAGCAGAAATCACTACCTTCCCAGGCCTCTTCTCCCTTTCGGTCAATGACACCGAAGTTTGGAATATCTCCGACCCAGATGTTCCCAAAATAGTGCCCTCTTGGTCTCCATCGCTCTCAACTCCTGCAGGTGACTATCCGTGGGTACTGAGCTACAACGGTTCCACTTGGGTTGGTCCTAACCAAACAACTGACGATGTCAGGATACAAGGTAGGGCTTCACCGATTTTCAATCTTGGTACCGAATGGGTACCAATGGGCAACACTACATGGATCTCAGGATCAGTAATCGATTCCGATCTAAATTCCTCAGTGTTAGGTAACAACACCTCAGTCTCCCTCTTCTTGGATGTCCCATCAAGCCTACCTGCTGGACCAGATGGCAACCCCCTTCCCCCAGATAGGTACACATTGGGATCTGAGTGGTTAGATACTACCACTGGAGAGTACAACATATCATTCTCAATGCCTAGCGGGATTGGCTCTGGAGTTTATCAGGCGATTCTGGTCTTAGACTTCGAAAAGAACTCACCTGGCGGAATACCCTACTTCTTCGATCCTGCTACGGAAAACTCCCTCGATATAGGGATACAGACAATGTTCGATGTCCAATCTGCGAATACTAGTGCAATAGTGGTCGCAGGAGAAAATTTGTCCGCTTCAGCGACAGTTAGGGATCTCGAGAGTAACGAGAGGCTGTCCAACGCCACTGTGGAAATATACTTCGATTGGGGAGGTTCTCTTCAGCAACTAATGAATACCTCTGTCACTGGAAATGATGGTGTTGTTGAATTCCAGTCAACGATCCCAAGCGATGCTCCTCCTGGCTATTATGACGTACTCATATTAGCTCCAGATGACTTAACCGACTCACTTGAAACTCAAGATGCAGGCAGATGGCTTGCCAACGAGAGCTACATGAACCTGACAGTTCAGGTCTTAAGCAACGTCCGGATTGATAACTCCCCTCTCCCCGAAGTAACTGCAGGTCAGTCATTCTTAGTTACAGGTAAAGTTATGGATTCCTTCGACATCAATAGGACAGTTAGTGGACCAGTCTCAATAGAGATTTTCTTCCTAGATGATCCTAATGAGAAGCTAGTAACCGGTTTTGCGACTTCCCCCAATGGGACATTTTCAGTTTCTGTACCGACCGATCCATTGGGAGACGGGGTTTCAAACGGACTCAAGACAGTCGTAGTTAGTGTTGAAAATGGGAGTAGTCCGTTCTACTTAACAGGAACAGGTTCTGATTCGATCCTGGTAAGAGGGGTTGTTCAATTCATTGATCGGATTCCACTGATAAACACAATAGTGGACCGAGGGTCCTCAGTTTCCTTTGGGGCTAAGCTCGCAGAATCATCCAACAATGACAGAGAAATCGTCGGGATGAACGTATCCGCCAAATTCCATGATACCTGGCTGACATCTGAGATTTCTTCCAATTCTGGTGGTTACGTAAATTTTTCATTCGATGTCCCGCACTCTCATCCTCTGGGGGCGATCTCAGTCATGCTCGTGTTCAATGGATCGAATGGAACTGAGACTCTGCATAATTCGTTCACCTACATCAACACGATTATCGTCAGATCTCCGACCTCAATATCATTTAATCCCATCACCGCTAACCCGACTGCTGGTGATTTCCTGGATGTATCTGGAAATCTTACGTCCAGTAACGGAAGCGGTATTGTTGATAGATCAGGAAATCCACTCTCACCAAGTCTGACCTTCTTAATCGACGATGTTTCTACTGGATTCACTGTTTCTGGGGGAGCTGTGGATCCTGATGGTAGTTGGTCAGCCAGGATTTTCTTGGACATGACATTCCCTAGAGGGGCCCACAATATCTCAGCAACTTACACTCCTACTGTGAACTACTACAGCTCAAGCTCAAGTAATGGAACCTTCGATAGTAGGGGCTTCTCAATGATTTCTATCATTGATCCAACCGATTTGGACCCCGATGCAAGAACCATCAGAGGCGACCCCACAAATCTCAATATTTCTATAATGGACAATGCTGGAGAGAATGTCGCTAATGTGGAGGTCAAGATCCTAGTGGATGGGCTCGAGACTTGGTCAGGATTTACAGATTCAAATGGTCTGATCAACACGAATCTGTCAACCGATCCAAATAGGGATCCAGGGCCGATGACTGTGACGGCAGTTTTTGACGGGATCAATGGAACTACTGGCTTATCAGGAGACCAAACATGGACTAGGATAATCATTCTAGCTCCAACTGTGATAGAGGTGTCAAACATCTCTGGCTCTGCCGTAGCCGGGGAGCGAGTGGTATTCAGTGGCACACTCTTAGATGAGCGCGGATTGCCTTTAGTAGAGGACGGCTCTCCGAAGGGTGGAGTGGTCCATCTTCACATCGATGGAATTGATGTAGGTCCACAGTATATTGACGTTTCAAACTCTACATCTGGGGCATGGCAAATCACATATGATCTTCCACTTGACATGGACTATGGTCAGCATACATTCAGTATTGAGTTCCTAGGTGGTTTTACATGGGTAGATCCGATGGGGCAAGGAGACTCGCTGAATCCAGAGTATTACCTATCTTCAATTACTACCTCTCCATTCAATGTAACGCAAACTTCACAGGTGGTCCTAACTACTCCTCAGGGAGAAATAGATAGAAATGAACTGTTACTGATTGAAGGAATTTTGACCGATGGAGCCGGAAGGCCTCTTCCAAATAGGACCCTCGACGCATACATGAATGGTCAAATGCTGACATCACTTAGTGTAGATGGAAACGGCTCATTCAGTCTATTTTTCCCCGTTCCCTCCGATATGCCTCTGGGACCAAGGGAGGTCATGTTATTATTCCAGGGTGAGGAATTCATTCTTGGCTCAAACTCAACAACAATCTTCACTGTGTTCTCTCCAACAACCCTGACTGTGGAAAATCCAACCCCAGTCGCGGTTGGAGATGTACTGAATCTAAGGGGTGATGTGAGGGATAATCTTCCCGATGGTTGGCTCTCCAACCACTCACTACAGATATTTGTTGATGGCATATTGATAGGGACCACAGTGACCGAAGAAGATGGTAGTTGGCATCTTTCTTGGGTTGTTTCAGAATTCCTTGATGTGGGGGTCCACCCAGTAACTGTAATATCTCCCGACCAAGGCTACTACAGGCAGACCTCAGTCGAAACAAATCTCACAATTGCATATCACACTACTATTACCTTGAATGTCGAGAACAGCGTAGCAACAAGGGGCGGTTCGTGGAACTTCTCTGGAAGGCTATATGATTCTGACACCCCCGGTACCCCGGGATTAGAGAATAGGGAAGTCTCATTCCTTTTGGATGGCATTGAGATACTAGTGGTGACTACTGGGGTTGATGGGACTTTCTCATTCACGCACGAACTGGGATATTCGATATCTCGCGGAGATCACCTAGTTTCGGTCCATTTCTACGGAGAGGAACTATATCTATCCGACTCGACAAATACTACTGTTTTCTCAAGAGCGGATATCAATGTGGAAATACTCCTCATCTCTGATGAGGTAGTCAGAAGTGACGAAACTAGGCCAATCAGGGTCAGAGGCAGAGTACTAGAAATTGGAGGAGACGGAAATACAATGGAAGAGATGGAGATGTCGCTCCTTTGGGAGGGTTCTCTTGAGCCTAATGCAATTATTTCATGGGACCAAGCCACAGGACAGTTCCTCATCACTTCCAATGCAAAGACATACATGCCTCCTGGTAATTCTATCTTCACTATAGATGTAGAACCAGATGCCGAGAGATTCCTTAATGGGGCATCAGTTGAATTCGACTTACAGATTCTAGTTAGTGTCGACTTTGTATTCATTCCCGATGGAATATTTATCGAGAGAGGACAATCTAAGATTTCTGGAAAAATCAACGTAACTGCTTCTGATGATAATCGAGCACCTCCTGTCGAAGGAGTCTCAATTACTGCCAGATTAACCAATGATACGGATACTCTTTTTACTGTCGTTGGGATGACTGATGTGAATGGAATTTTTGACTATCAGTTCGAATCATTCCATGATGACCACTCATTCTGGGATAGGGATTTTTGGGGCGAGTTGAAAATTGAGTTTAGCTCTGACTCGGATATTATTGACCCGGTCAACGCCACTCAACTTGCTCAGTTTAGTGAAGTCAGCATAAACTATCAGGCAGAAGCTTCCGACTCTCTATTGAGGCCCGCAATAATTTCAGTTCTTCTGGTGGCATTTATGATCGGAGTTTCAGCTCTGGTAGTAACCATAAGAAACAGAAAGAAGGCCGCTATTGATGAGTTAGCTGGTGTCTTTAGCTACACTGCAGAACTTCTAGCCGCTGGAGACGAGGTTAGGGAAGCGATATTCAATTGCTATGAAGGACTTTGCAAGATACTAATGAGCAGGGGATTCCTCAGAAGAGATTTCGAAACCGTAAGAGAATTCGAAATGGCAATCAGAAGTGCACTTCCAATAAGCGAACAGGCTTTACTATCTCTGGATAGGATATTCGAAGAAGCGAGGTACTCAAGTCACGTTCTGGGTAACCAACACAGGGAAAGCGCGCAAATGGCTCTCAACTCGGTATTACAAGAAATCGATCAATTAGAAGACGTTCCATCAAGGTCCAAAGGAAAAATAATCGAAGATTAGTAGTTGAAGGTTATCTTCAATCTATCTCCATCCCAGTAGGCCTCATTCAAGGTAGTTCCATTTGGCAGCATGAATGACTCTATCCTGCCTCCAAATTTTTCTGGTGCAACTAACCTGACTAACTGCCCTGATTCAGTAGTCGCCCTTTGAAGAAGCACCTCTTCTCTGACAGTTTTAGATAGAGGAATCTCTAATCCATCCCCCAGAGAATCAGCACCAATTGCGGTTATTCGCTCCTCGAATAATTTGATCGAGTCATAGCCGCCCAATGAGTCATTTCCTGGAATCAATACTTTTTTTGTGGATCTTTCATGATTATCAATCACTTCTGTCATATGAGGAATATCTGAAAAGAATTTTCGGTGTGATGTCGAGGCATCAGAGTCCAAGCCATTGTGTGATCCTGTAAGCGCGGGCATTGGAGGATCGGTACTTTTCTCTTCCCCTATCGAAACCCTGACCCATTCCATGAAGGGTGGAAGAGAAGGTCTGACATGAACCCATTGCTCACTAGATCTCGAAGAATGCCTTTACTCTCTCTGCAGTTCTGGAGGGACTTGAGGTTTGGATCTTCATCATTGAAGGCATACAATCACTCACCCTGCGTTCCAATATTCGACTCTCTAGTAATACAATTATTGCTCTATCTTCCTTCTTCCTTATCGGTCTTCCAAGGGCTTGAAGAACACTATTGACGGCAGGTTGGAGGCTGGCATACTTCCAAGCTCTATTTCTGTCAAATTTCTTAGTAAAGTAATCTATCAAAGAATCCTGTTTGGAACTAGGAGGAGGAAGTGGAAGGCCTATGCAAACTAATGAATCAAGGACATTATCAGAATAGTCGACACCCTCAGAAAGCTTACCATTTAGAACTCCAAAGATTACGGCTCCTCCCATTTGTTTCTGTTCATAGAGTCTTGAAACCATAGATTCAACTCTTCCCTTACTCATTCTTTGCTCTTCCTTCAGAATTACTCTACCCCCATTCCATCCTAAATTTATGAAATCTGAATGTATTCTTTCCAACATAGTGTAGCTGGGCGCGAAGATGGCTACATTTCCGTCTGTGTTCTCAATAACTGCTCTGACATGTTGCCCTATAAGGGGGATACTTCTTTCACGCTCTGTGAATTTACTAGTTACATCACTCGCGATCAGAACTGGCCTATTCTCAACTGGGAAGTCCGATGAATATACCTTGCAAACAGTCCTGTTGGCCGGTATGCCTAGTATCTCTGAATACATCATAGGAGGGAAGAGAGTGCCAGACATAAGAATCGATCCACGGCAACTCTCGAACACAGATTTCCCCACTACACTTGGGTCAAGAAGATGGCAAGTAATACGCGGGCTATCAAGAAGTTCATCAAATACCAGGGACAAAGCGGAACTGTTTCTGAACCTTATACAAATTTCTAGCATTTCAGCTATTCTGGTACAATCATTCTGCTCCTCGTCTTCTGAATCTTCTTCCTCGTCTATTGTCACAGAGAATAAACGCCTTATCATCAACAAAATTCTGGATATGTCGTCCCCCTCGTCCTCCTCCAGAACCCCTTCAGTAGCTTTGGAAAATACATCTAGGAAATCTTGAGTAGGGACTCTCATATCATCCCCCTTCGTCATTTCATTCTCCTTCTTCCTTTCTTTCAACCAATTCATCATAGGGATCTGAAGGGACTTAACCTGCATCTCTAGATGCCTTACATCTCTAAGCTGTCCGGATTCAGGCAAGTCGAGATTTGAATTAGCCTTCTCTAAATTTCCCTTGTATTCCGCTATATTATCCAAAGCCCTATTGAAGACATCATCTGTTACTCTTCTCTCCAATCCACTCCTAATCCTGTCAGGTAGGTTGTGTGCTTCATCTACAATTAGAATAGAGTTTTCCAACTCAATACCCATCGCAGGCAGGGAAGCCTCCCTAACCCTCTCCACGAAAACATGATTGTAGTCGCATACAAGAATGTCTGCGTGCCCTGCCGCCATTCTGGCTGTAGCCCAAGAACAGACTTTTCTGGATTTGCCATATTTTACACTCCAATCAACATGTCGAGGCTCTTCTAGTAACTTCTTTCTCAGGTCTGAGCGTCTAGCTTTACGAGTTTCTTCAACTACGTCCCCTTCACAACTACATTTTCCAGTAGAACGATCTACATATTCGCACATCCCTTCTCTGCCAATAATATCTATCAAAGTTATTTTTGGAATGCCTTCTGGTATCCTAGAGTTAATCTGACGAACAGTATCGACTACGATTCTATGTTGAGACTGCCTCCCAGTCATGAAAATTATCTTCGGTTTTTCAGTCGCCAGATTATTATCAAATGAGGCTTGGAGGGCTGAAGCCAGCGCTGCCGCTGTTTTTCCAATTCCAGTCGGGGCGGCCGCTAGGAGGAATCCTCCCTCAGTAAGAGTATCAATTCCATCTGAAATCATCTCGTACTGGGATTTCCTAGCTACTTCATGAGCGAAAAATATGCCAGATTTACCCACGGCACCCTCACTCATAGCTTTACCGTGAAAAGGACGGCCAAGAAGATTGGGTAGACATTAATCCCTAGAAACTGTTTCCCAGAGCTTTCATGGCCCTGTCCCTGAGTCCCCTTAGACCGTTATATTTGGGTGCGAGGGAGCCATCAGGCCCCCCCGCGGTGGTTCCGTGCATCCCGTCCTCACACATTTCCCTCGCCTCATATAGCGTTTGAATCATCATTGCTTCTTTCTCTAAGTTCATTCATTCTAGAATAAATTAAATCTGTAACTTTTGTATCTTCAAGTGTAACATTCCTGATATGTTCCCTGGCGGCCTGCCTCAAAACCGAGTCAGGTTTTTCACCATGCAACTTGCAGAAATCCTCCATCCTAGAACTTAGATCTGGTCCTAGGTTAACTTCCACCTTGTCGCCACTAATGAGATGCTCATCAGAGAGGTATTTTCTAATCGCAGTTCGAATAACATCAGATCGATTTCTCATTCCATCCAATCCAACCAATTGATCTAGCTCCAGAAGATGATCTTCAGGTATTCTCATCGAAATCATTGGGCTATGACCGGACATACTGGCTACCTTCTTGTCCGTCGAAAGGGGAGGGGGGTATTAATTGTATCTCATATGAAATACAAATGAAATGCAATTAATTGTATTATCTCTCAGCAGTTCCATTAATGGGGGGCACACTCTCGCGTATACCGGGCTTGCAATGAAAACAATCAATGACGCCATCCATGGACAGTTTAGGATTGACGGAGTCAGAGAGGAGCTTCTCAAAACCCCCGAGATGAATAAGCTAAGCCATATCAAACAACTAGGACTGGCACATTTGGTATTCCCAGGAGCGCACCATACCCGTTTTGAGCACTCCCTCGGAGTATCACATGTTTCTAGTATGATGGCAGAGTCTCTCGGACTCGATAGTTATGAGACTGATACAGTCAGCGTTGCGGCCCTATTGCATGATGTAGGTCATGGGCCATATTCTCATACTTTGGAGCATATCTTGCACGAGAGAGGAGGTTTAGACCACATGTCAATTACAGAGGGAATAATTGTTGGCGATTATGATGTATTGAGGGATGGCGAAGACTCTTCGATTCAGAACAGAATAAGCGTTCCCGAGATTCTTGAGAATCACGGCATAGATCCTAAGGAGGTTGCTGGTCTAATCAGAGGCCCAGATGCCAAGGGCTCAGAGAGAAACCTCCTTTCTTGGTCTGAAGGGAAAACAGATTTTGTTCATGATGACAAGACTATGGCTCACTTGATTCATGGCCCTGTAGACTGCGATCAAATTGACTACCTTCTTAGAGATTCACACTTTACTGGTGTAAAGCATGGAATAATAGATCACAGAAGGCTAATTATGTGCCTAGAAAGGCATGGAGGTGATATCTCAGTGGAAGAAGGAGGTCTCCCAGCGCTAGAAGGAATGCTTGTAGCCAGAGGTTTGATGTACAGTGCAGTATATTTCCATCGGGTCACCAGAGTTACGGAGGTAATGCTTTCGAGGGCAGTAGAGCGAAGTGAAGAAAACACCCCAGAATCTTTTGATCTCCAGAGGAGAGTGGACGCAGAGATTTGGCAAGTACTGCATGAGGCGGGTGATTTCGCCAGAGATATGATTAGGAGACTAAAGTATAGACAACTCCTGAAAGTATGTTTATCCAGAAGAAGGCAGGATCTAACTGAAGAAGATATCAATTTACTAGCTGAACTTGCTTCTAATTCCGAAAAGAGAATAGAATTTGAGGATGAGATCGCTAGGAGATCTGGACTCGAGTCAGGTTATGTTGCTATAGATGTACCAAATATCAAGCTCTTACTCGCTGAGCCGAGGATGTCTCAGGTGGATATCAGAATTATTGGAGATGATGGGAGAACTAGATGGTTTAGGGAACACACTCCAATCGCCGAGGCACTCAGAAACAGGCAGGTTAGTCAGGCCGTGTTCTATGTTATGACTCTGCCAGGATATGAGGATAAGGTTTCAAAAGTATCCGAGAATATCCTATTCTCTTAATTGGTATTTCATGCATGTCCTGTTGGGATATGATTCAAAAGGGCGAGGCTTCTCGCAAAGGCGGCTGGTACCTAAAAAAGGAATCTTCAACCGCCGGTGAGTGCTATGGATAGCAGAATTAAATCAGTATACGACAGCGTAATTGCAAGAGACCCGAACCAACCTGAGTTTCATCAGGCTGTAGAGGAGGTTCTCGAAAGCCTTTCTCCAGTAATAGAAGAATATCCCGAGTATATGCCCGTAATAGAGGCGATGGTAGAGGCCGAACGAATCATCCAATTTAGAGTCCCGTGGTTTGATGACAATGGGAACCTAAATGTAAACAGGGGATTCAGAATTCAAATGAACGGCTCTATCGGACCTTACAAAGGTGGCCTTAGGTTTCACCCAAGTGTAAACCAATCTATATTGAAATTCCTAGCTTTTGAGCAGGTCTTCAAAAATAGTCTTACTGGATTGCCAATGGGGGGTGGAAAGGGGGGCTCAGATTTCAACCCAAAAGGTAAATCTGACTCTGAAGTAATGAGATTCTGCCAATCTTTTATGATGGAACTATGGAGGCATATTGGCGCTGATTTAGACGTGCCAGCTGGAGATATCGGTGTCGGAGGACGAGAGATAGGTTACATGTTTGGCATGTACAAGAAACTAGCCAACGAGTTCACGGGTGTCCTGACCGGAAAGGGAAGGTCTTACGGAGGCTCCCTAATTAGGCCAGAAGCTACTGGATATGGATTAGTTTACTTCGCACGTGAGATGCTGGCGACGACTGGAAGATCCTTTGAAGGAGCAACTGTTTCTATTTCAGGCTCTGGAAATGTAGCTCAGTTTGCTTGTGAGAAGGTTCTCGATCTTGGAGGAAAGCCGGTTACAATGTCCGATTCCAGCGGATGGATTCATGACCCTTCAGGGATTGACAGAGAGAAGTTAGATTGGATAATGGATCTAAAGAACAATCGAAGAGGAAGAATTTCTGAGTATGCAGACAACTTCGATGGCGTCCAGTTTAATCCATCCGAGCCCGAGCCAACTCCTAATGGTCTTTGGGGGGTAAATGTCGACATCGCTCTTCCCTGTGCCACCCAAAATGAGCTGAACGGCTCCGAAGCGGAAATGTTGGTCGCAAACAAGGTGATTGCTGTTGCAGAAGGGGCAAATATGCCTTGCACTCCAGAAGCTGTCGAGGTATTCCTCAAGAATGGAATTCTTTTCGGCCCTGGAAAGGCATCAAACGCAGGCGGAGTCGCCACCTCCGGACTTGAAATGAGTCAGAATAGTCTCAGATTGTCATGGAGTCGTGAAGAGGTTGATTCTAGGTTAGATGCTATAATGGTCGATATCCACAAGAATGCCTATGAAACCGCTGAAAGATTCGGAATGCCTGGTAACTACGTTGCTGGAGCAAACATTGCTGGATTCTTAAAGGTCGCAGAAGCTATGACCTCGCAGGGAATGATCTAGTCTTGATCTGTGATGGAAGACAGGAATTTCTTCAGACGATCGGATTTTGGATTATCTATAATTGATGACTTTCCAGATTCCGCTATAACTCCCTTGTCCATGTAGATGACTCTGTCTGCCACGTCTCTGGCGAAGCCTATTTCGTGTGTTACTACTATCATTGTCATTCCTTCATCAGCCAGTCCTCTGATCGTTTTCAGAACCGAGCCAATCAATTCTGGATCCAATGCACTCGTAGGCTCGTCAAATAACATTACCTCAGGCTTCATTGCAAGCGCTCTAGCAATAGCAACACGTTGCTTCTGACCTCCGGATAAATTTCCCGGAAAAGCATCCTTTCTATCTAGCATGTCTACTTTTTCCAAGACCTCATGAGCTTCAATCTCCGCTTCTCTCTTGCTCATTTTTCTAACATGTCTTAGTCCAAGAGTGATATTATCAATAACTCTGAGGTGAGAAAATAGCTCGAATGACTGGAAGACCATCCCAATTCTAGATCTTACATCGTTAATGTCTGCAGAGGGCGTATTAATCAGGTTTCCACGAAGCCTTACCTCTCCCTCGGACGGCTCAATCAGCCTGTTAATACACCTTAATACTGTAGACTTCCCACTTCCTGATGAACCGATTATAGCTACCGATTCGCCCTGATTGACATCAAATGAAACTCCTCGCACTGCATGAACTCCACCTGCATATGTCTTGTGCATATCTACAATTGTTAGTACATTGCTCATTCAGCTCCCTCCGGATATTCCAAGTCCAGGAATCCTCGTCTTATTCTCGAGGTATCTTAGGAATAATGCTAGTGTCCATGTAACAATAAAGTATGAAATCAAGACCATCCCATATGACCAGAACACTTGGAAAGTAACTGCGTTGATCAGCTTGGCCTTCCGGGTAAGCTCTGAATAGCCAATAACCATTGCGAGTGACGAGTTTAGTACTAGATTTACCATCTCGTTGCCCATCGGAGGAATGCATATCCTAATTGCTTGAGGCATTATTACAAGTCTCATCGTTTGCATATAATTCAGACCTATGCTTCTTCCCGCTTCCATCTGTCCCGATGGTATAGCCGAAATAGCTCCTCGAATGGTCTCACATTGATACGCTCCAGAGTTCAGTCCCAACGCAAAAATAGCACTAACACAGGCTCTGTTTGAAAGTATATCATCTCTCAAGAATGAAAGGATAAAATTACTTGAATCCTCCAACATCTCTGCACCAGGGTCTCCGATAAAGGCGCCTATCTGGACTCCGAAATGTATGAATAAAAACTGAACAATTAGTGGGGTATTCCTAAAGATGTCTGTATAGATCGTTGCAAGGAAATTTAGAGGCCTGACCCCCCAAGGATTCCAGACAATATCCCTGCCTACGATATTGAAATGAGATTTCTTATACTCGCCATTAGCCGAAACGAATAATATTCCTAATAGTAAGAGACTAACTCCAAGTATGAGAAATAGGAAGTTTTCAAATTGCAGATCGCCCGTTATTCCATCAGGATTAATGATTCCAATCGGAGCGTAAATATATTCCCAACCATCCAATCCTAAGTTTCTAATTGTAGGAACTAAGTGTCTCAGGAGGGAGACTCCAATAACCGTAAAGATGACTCCAGCGATTCTAACAACTGTTAGGCTTCTCCTCTGAGAAATTTCTTTCAAAGTAGTGGGTGATGTCTTCATCATTGAGAGAGATACCCCTAAGAAGAATCCAAGGAAAATTCCGAACATTACTATGTTAATTGTAGCGTACAAACCATCTATCAACATCCCCTTGGAATAGTCTACAAAGTTTCCGAATTCCGAGAAGTCCATAACCTCAAAACCAATCTGCTCGTCCTCTCCAGACCTCTCCGTTAGAAGTAAGGAGCCATTACTGCCAACTGCTACACCGTTGAAGCTATCCATCATTGTAATGTCATTGAATGATGTCGAATTATCGAGGGGTGTGATCTGTTTGGTGACTATATTCCCTCCGTCTTTACTCATAGAGAGGTATCCCTGTTTGCCAGAAAGAAGAAATTTATTTGTCGTTGCTATCTCAATCGATGTTAGATTTTCTCCGAGGTTGGCAGAGTTACCCTCAGATTCAAAATACTGCATATTCCAGAGAAAACCCACTGCAGTGTTAATTTCTCTAGAAGACTTGATGACTCCTCCATCATCTGTAATTGCATATGCTCTTATTTCACTGAAGAACTCTACATCAGTAATCTTTGAAGATGAAGCCTCTGTAGGTGCATCTCTGTAATCCCAGGATTCTCCACTATCACCTGAGAATAGAATTGTCCCATGTTCCCCGACAGCGATTCCTCTTTCAGAATCCAAGAAAGATACGTCTAACAAATCCCATCCTGAAACTGAACGATTGGTCCACTCCTGCATCTTATAGGTCCAGATGGTCCCATTTCCACCGACTATTACCAATTCAGACACATCAGTAAGACATGCTCCATGAATCAACTCATCTCCGAAGTCAAATGTGATGTCCGACCATTCTGAATCATTGTTTGACTTAAGTAAAATTGTACCGTCACTACTAGCTGCTAGAAATGATCCATAGCCAGAGCTAGATATTGTCAAATCAGATGAGGTTAGGGATTCGCTAACCTCCCAAGTTAGACCCCCATCTAAACTAATTATCATAATCCCATTTTCTCCAAATGCCCAAATCTCATTTCCTTGAGACTCTACTGAATAGAGGTCTTCTAAGGTGCCACTTTCAATAATGTCCCAGCCGCTTCTATACTCCTGTGCATTAGCTGGGATGGAAACTACTAGTAATGACATCAATAAAATCGGAAAAAAGCTTGGAAATGCCAAAGGATACCTTCTCCGCCTCTCAGAATTCATTGTTTCAAACATCCGCTCGCTCTCTTGTGGCGAGGTTCCTCGGATATAGTCCCGGCGGTACTCGGAAATCTGAATGTCCTTCAGTAATGTTCATCATCATCTCTCCCCTCCTTATGCCATGGTAGGCATGCTGTACAAGGGCAAAGTAAAGGAAGTATGGAGTACGGATGATCCAGATATCATAGAATTTAGGTATACCGATCAGATTAGTGTCTTCGATCAGATCATACCAAGCTTGGTCCCCAGAAAGGGAGAAAGCCTAAACAGGACTTCGTGCCATTGGTTCAAACTTGTTGAAGAAGCCGGAATATGTGATACCCACATTATCGAAATGAATGCACCAGATAGAGTTCTAGCGCGTCGATTCGAAGTAATCAGAGAGCCCGGCGCGATTCCCCGCGATATGGAGAATGTTTTCGTTCCTCTTGAGGTCATATGCAGACACTACTTAGCGGGAGGAGGATGGAGAAGGTATGACAGAGGAGACGTCGGCCCCGAGGAATTTGGATTCGATCCAGGAACTGTATTACATGAAGGTATTAAATTACCATCCCCGTATCTAGAAGTCTCTACTAAATTTGAGAAATTCGACAGGTTACTGGATCGTAAAGAAGCCTTGGAGATCTCTAATTTAAGTGATGAGGAGTTCGACACCATCCTTGATATCGTTGTTAAAATAGATGAAATTATTCATAGTGAAGCATCCAAGAGGGGCTTGATACATGTCGATGGAAAAAAAGAATTCGCACTTGGACCTGGTCGCGTACCCGTTCTTGTTGACTCATTCGGGACTCTGGACGAAGATAGGTGGTGGGCAGCTGATGATTATGAGAATGGAAATATCGTATCTCTATCCAAGGAGTTTGTCAGGGAGCATTATCTCTCAACCGGCCACTATGAAGAGCTCTATCAAGCTAGAGAGATAGGTTCGGAAGAACCACCCATTCCAGCTCTTCCAAGTAAAATCATCAAACAAACCGCAGACCTATATGCAGGAATGTTTGAACGCCTGACCGGTGAAAAATTCTAGCTAAGAGTGTCTTCTCATAAGAACTCCACATCTTCTTCTTTGTGCCGTCCTTAGCATTGCAAGCAAGAGTCTGAAAGCATAATCAACCCCTCCATCTAGTGGTTCTTCAGACAGAACCTTCCAACGTCCAGACCGAATAGCACTACTCAACTCCGATACTTCTTCGTTATTCAGCCACCCAAGTAGTGTTAATCCTCCAAAACCATGTCTAAATCCTATTTCTCCAAGATTATCTTCAGATAATCCGTCAGAAAGTTTCGCTAGGAGATCATGAAGTACCGTCATATCTCCTTTCTGCTTGGTATTTTCTAGGAGGTATGTTATGATATTTCCATCCCCGTATGGAAATCGCCCCAGCCTTTCCTTACCAGAACTGGAGTCTATCGGCTCAGTCCTTCTTCCCTCTGAATCTAATTCTCCAATGGAAATATACAACATTGTAGCAGGGTCAAAAGTAGGCTCAATACCTTCCTTTAGGTTCTTAATATCAATTGAAAATGGACTCTTTTCCTTCAATTCTCCGTGATCTCCGCCCATGGAAGAAAGCACTGCTGGGATAATGTCCAGAGGATCACTAGCTATGGGATCAAATGTGTGGAAGTATGGTAGATTTGAATTCATACTCATACATTCACCACTACTTATCTGATCTTAGTCGATTAAGACGCTCCTCGAAGCTATCCATCGAGTTATCATCTACTTGATCGGGTATCTCTTCAGTGGGAACTTCTGTGATATCTCCCAGATTATCGACTACACCCTCTTCTTGTACCACTTTTTGACTTGGAGAATCCATTTCCTTAGCCATATTTGCCTTCTTCTCTAATGCCTTCTTCTCTACTGCTAGCCTAGTTCTCTCCATCATTTCCTTGCTCTCTCGGAAGTTTCTAGCCATCCATGCGAAAGCAATAGAAATTCCAATTACCAAGCTGGCCGATGCTATTGCAGTGCTCGAGTCACTGAAACCTCCTTCAGATTCTCCCGAGCCAGATAGTATAATTCTAGCTTCATTGTCTGAAGGGTCGGAATCAATATCCCAAGGGAATTCGCAACTTATTGTAGCCACTAACTCTACCCCGTCAGCGACATTAGGCCTATCTATGGCTGGTCTGGGTGCTAAGGCACTAGATTCAGACATATCGACTAGGTATTCTGCAGAGAATGCGTTACCCGCAAGAATGGTGATTAAACATATTGAACCATCTAAAATCTGATGATTATCTCTCTTTGTGAGAATGAATACTTCTTGTTCTTGACCTGTTCCGATTATCTCCAAGCCTACCAATCCGATATTCCAATCGGTCCTTCTAACCTCGAATGTATTGCTATCAGATGAAAACTCGATTCCTCTCGAATCAATAGCCCTAATAGTTAGCTCGCTCCTACCTGGCGTAGGTTCCCATCCATTAGCACTTAGGTTAATCATCCCCGATGACTCCCCTTGCTCTAGTAATCCTGAAATTGAATCTAGCATATTGCCCCTGTCATCCGATAGGATAACTGTGTAACCAAATTTTTCACTACCATTCATTATTGTACAACTAGCTTCAATGGCATCTACATCCCCACCTATTGAGCAACTTCCCTGTCTTAGGGATGGTTCTGATACCCATGATCTATACTCAAGTATTGTAGATGAATTAACACTCAGACTTCCGTTTCCTCTGGAATAAGAGTCCCATAGCCATCCACCTGCATCCCTCCACGTGAGTGGACCGTTGGCAGAATCAACCACTAAACTATCTGAATTTGTACGATGGATTTCCAGGATATAGCTATCGCCTGAAGTAGTTATGATTACCGGACTCGATGACCATGAATAATCCTCATATTGAGTGTCTAAAAGAATACTGTCTAGATTACCAGCTTCATCCTGAGCATCTATTCTGATAGTTTTTGTTGAACCATCCCAATCTGAAGAGGGGACGACTTCCAATGGGACTCCAGTAATTTCCCCTACGCCAATCACCACCTGGGTGGGACCTGAAACTTGCCAACCTGGCGGTAGGCTAAGAACATCGAGTGAAATTGTTGTTGGAGCATTACCTCGATTTTCAATAAATGCTAGAGGATACCCGCCATTTTGACTAACTACCCAATTTCCCTGTCCAGACAAAGAGAAATCATACGTCACTGCAACTCTCAATGGGAATACTATCTCTGATAGTCCACTGGAATCTCCTTCCTTGATTCTTATGGTCAACTCAACTGCCCTTCCGTGTATAGCATCCCCCGGAGGAGTAATATTGAGCGACAGGGGGGCACTTTCCCCCGGGTTTATGATTGGCATTTCTGATACATTACTAATTTCCCATCCTTGCTCACCCGAGATAAACATCGAGATATAGGGACGACTAGGAGAATTCCCCGTCTGTAATACAGATAGTGTGATTTCAGATCCGTGGGTTGCGACTTCCAGGTTCGCCTGATCAACTAACGCATTCCAGGAAGGAACATGTCCCGACACTACAGAGAACGAGAATGATGTAATCTCTTGACCTTGTGCTATGGCGGTAACAGTTACCTCCGCTGATGATCCGCTCCATGCATCAAGAGGAATGAAAGTATCGACGGAAATCACCTCTGTTTCGTTTACTCCCAAATTAGAAATAGCACTCCCACTGGAAATCCAATCCGTTGATGAATCTCCACTCTGAAGGGAGGTAATAACGGATGTTTGAAGAGTTAGATCATCCACTAGATTTCCGACGTTTGTCACTTGAACATCCAATGAGACAGACTCTCCAGGATCCGCTTGAAATGTTTTCCCATCAGCATCTATATTTCCCGACTCGCTAGAAAGGAATGGATAGACATTCCACTGATGGTCCTGCCTGGCCTCAAATACTATCTCGACAGTAGATAGAATAGTAGAATCTCCCACTGATTGCATAGAGAATGAAATCTTCATAGGGACTCTGGCAGGGGTATTTTCAGGGAGAAGTACGGTTACTGGAACGGTGGTGAGGCTACCTGCCGAAAGAGAAACCAAATCTCTAGAAAAGGAGACATCAACTCCAGGATCCTCCGTGATATTATCATTTAGTATTAGCGAATAACCCAGATTGAATGAATCATCTCCATTTCCTGAATTTTCTAACCTTAATACAACCAAGGACTCATCTTCCACCTCTACAAGGACAGGCTGCTCACTGGGCGATGAGACTACCATCGAAGATCTAAAAATTTGAAGAATCTCTATTGATAACCTGAGAGAATGAGATATTGACTCTTCACTAGAATCTTCGAAATAGTGAAATGCGGGGGGCGCATTACTTGGAAGATTCAGAGACAGATAACCCGACCCACCTCCGTTGGAAACATTCATTGAAAGATTGTCCCCGTTTATTCGTAAATCACCCGATGCAGTCCAAGACCAACCGGTTTTTGCCATTCCAGCCGATGATAATGACCATGATAGGATATCTTCACCTACAGGAGCGTCAGCTTCTATTATCCACTCCAGGCCATTTGAAGGGACACTTCTGATATGACTCCTACTTACTACTCCGGAAGCAATGAAAGCTAAATCCACAGTTTGACATCCATCATCCCCGTCCACACATAGCGTCAAAGCCGTCTCAACCTGATCACCAATCAGTACTATCTGTTGATTTTCATCAACAAATGGAACATCAAGGTTAGCTTCCAAAACTAGCCTCTCCCCTGGGTCAAGAACCAATGCAAACCTCTCATTCCCATCACTGTCAATCAATCGTAAATCACTACCCCAAAGTGTATTCCCCCAATCCAATGAGATTTGATTTTCCACAGCATTTCCGATATTTTCCACAACAATCCATGCTCTAGCAGAATCTCCAATTAATCCATAACCAGAGCTGTAGGATGCGCCCTCGGGGCCTCTGATGGATAATCCCCTTGTCCTATTTGCCTCAATGGGAAGTATGGATGAAACACTAATGTTGGAGTCACTATCCAGAGACATAGTCAGGCCAAGGAAACCTGAATCCGATCCTAGGGCCGTAGAGGGAGCGACTATCTCGATTAGGGGAGACCAAGACTCCCCAGTAGCGATCTGAACGCTACTACTCCCTCCAGGCGTCACATCCTCCCATGTCCAACCCTGAGGAAGTTGCGAACCATCTATTTCCAATGACCAAGTACCCGATAATCTCCCAGTGGACCTTACTATCGGAGAGGTCTCAGCTGAATCCCCAGGATTGACTCTCAATGGCTCTGATGAAATTTCAAATGTGACATTATATGTGGGGATTATTGACAAGGTCTTGGAGTACACATCATTATCTGTTCTAGTCTGAGTTAGGTTGGAAAATGGATCAATCTCCAATGTAAACTCATGGTCTCCTAGTGGTCCTGACCACTCGACAGAGAAAGATTCGAAAGACCCTGTTCCGGAAGGAGAAACAGGTTGCATGGATGAAAATCTCTCCCTCCCTATCTCTATTCCATCAGCATACAAAACTGCATCAACATCGGAATCAGGATTACCTGTTCCAGAATTCTCAATGAATGCTGAAATCTGCACACTTTGTCCTGGATTAGGAGAGGTTGGATCAAATTCAATCCCTCTTCCATCAAGCAAAGGCCTGATATCAGTTCGCTCCAGTGAAACTACGGTCGCACCAATAATCACATCTAGCGTGTTGTCTCCATCAATGTCTGCTAATGATGGCGAGGACCAGGTCCTCTGATTCAACTCCAAATCATTTGACCATTCTGTTCCAATAGCCGAACCAGTACCTTCTGAACCATCAAAACCCCACAGTGATCTGCCGTAAGCAACTAGTAATTCAGGCTCTGCAGTCCCCTCGATATCCATCCATATTGGCTGCGAAACAGCAATCTCATCATTCGGAGTACCACTACTTTGCTCCAAATCTCGATACCACGCTTCATTCGGACTTGATGTATCCGTATCATCCACGCATCCGGTTATGCCATGCCTCGCTGTAGTGGTTTGCCACCACGTAACCCAGCACATTCTATCATGGTCCCCGTCACCATCAGTATCAATTGGTAGAGGTGGAGAATCAGCATATCCGTTGGGGGACGTGTAACTCCATATTTCAGATCCATTGGCGACTTCCAAGCCTCTAAATTCGGCCCCGTCAAGATTTCCCGATGAGTCACTATCGGTTGGAATGGTGACAATAATCTCAGGACTACTATCCTGATCCAGATTAGCCACGATCGGCCCAGGTAACCTGATATGAGGTACATTCGAGTCCCCATCTAGGTTGCCGAGTGACTTCCCATCCCAACTTGGATCGCCACTCGATGAGTCAAGCTTCCATAGCCACATCGCACCATTTGTCGATTCAGTTGTGGTCAGCATCACGTAAGCTGTATCATCATCAGTCTGGACAAAAACAGGGTCAGATCCATGACTTCCATATCTCAAGCTCTTATCCCAAATCTTAGTAGGTGAGCCAGAAGAAGGTAGATTGATTGCAACGACCTTTGGGGAATTATCACTCTCTCTTATGGCAGATATCACTAGCTCTGCATCCCCATCTAAGTCTAAATCAGCGAGCAGCGGTTGTGAGGTTGGCTTATGTCCGCCCCAGATACTTCCTGTGTATGGGCCATCCTCGCTACTTATCATCAAATTAGGCTCCTCCCAATGCCAGAGTAATTGACTGCCATGCGAGCCACTAGGTGACCATCCGGTAACATCACAAACTAGTCTGGGCGACCATGCATCCACTCGGAGTGTGACATCACTTCCCACCGCTAAATCATACACAACCAGAATTTCCGGACCTGCAGAACCATCGATATCGACAATCATTGGAGACGCTTTGACCGTCTCTGTTTGACCAAGATTAACTTCCCATGCCAAGTCGGAGTCTTCTCCCTCGATAATTCTCAGATAGCTATCTCCCGAGGAAGTATCGGTCTGAACGACAACTGTGTATAGTGAACTCCCCCCGCATCTTTCATGAGATTCTGAATCAACTTGAAGTGAATCGCTAAAATCGCCAATTGGAGTTCCAAGAGAATCGGTTCCAATGTCATAGTTGCCATACTCCCAGTTAATTACGGGGTCGGTAATGGAAGAAAGCGAGTTTACGCTACCCATTGGGTCATGGACAGGACTAGCAGACATTCTACCAGGGGTCCTCCCTGGTTGGGGCCATGGCTGGTCTCCGTCCTCCCAAGGATCCGACATGCTGGTGGCGAAATTCGAACTATCTTCTGGTATTCCAGTCTCAACGACCTTCTCCAAAGCTAGTGGGTAGAAAACCACAAGTGACATTAATGCCGAAATAATAAGTGCCCTTCGGCGATTGCACCTGCCGTCCGCCCTTGCAAGAGATGTCATCAGATTAGCAGATGGTATTTGTAACACTCTTGAACGTTCGCACCATATTCTCTCTCAGACCGTAGGTCTGAGGGATTATTGACCTTAGCCGAGTATATCTTTGCATCCGTTGTGCTTATACAGGAGAGGCAGGTCGCCGATGCACGGACTTCTCCTCCAGAGGCTCAGCCGATGAAGGACGGGAGGGATATCCCACCCGTCTTGGCAAACCTTGGAGAGGTCTGTTTTGGAGGAAAAAAA
>CEWK01085723.1_pt1 | contig 23976 bp, 40 predicted proteins | sample 531431 | NCBI WGS metagenome assembly CEWK01 (sample SAMEA2623059, study PRJEB7988) | marine metagenome | isolation source: saline water (ENVO:00002010), including
AGCTAAGAGCTAGGTGGTGTCAAATCACCAACCAGATTCTGTAAGTACTTCACCATAATTTTTTGCACGGCAGATTTTTTGGCTGTAGGACCCATTTCGGATAACTACAGTATGTTGTACGACGATCCCCAGCTACAGCTAACCGCAGGCATCATACTGTTATTGATTGTGATGTTTGTGCTGTTAGGATTCTTTGACAAGCACTAGTCAACGTATCCAGTTGGCTGACTACGCAGTTTACGTATCAGCATTGGTAGGTATATACCTATAGCAACAGTTCCCCAGTATAGTGCTAACAGCAACGAGTACAGTTTCCAATTGTCAAAGTCTATGTAGTAACCCAGTGCTATCAGCAGTATCCAACTCCAATCTGTAAAACCGTGTATACGCTTGATTCTTTCTCTTCCGAATCGTTCGTGTAACTGTTTGCGTTTACTCGCAAACCAAGGTGACACGTGTCTCAGTATAACGAAACCCTCGTTGAAAAACATTATAGTGTATCCTAAGATAAAAGCCGTCATTTTATGCTCCATTTAAATTTCTGTTTGCTCATTCTAACTCCCTGTTCTCCGTACACGCACTTTAGAGCATGTACAAGGAAATCATCCCAGTTGTACAGTATCTTGTCGCATTCAGGACAGCAACACCATCCCATCAGCTTGTACATGCTGTACTCATCGCTAAAGGTTTCCTTTAACGCATCTGATCCAGTAGATGACCGTAGTTCTCCAGGAATGGCTTTGGATCCTTTGGATCGCAACCCACCGCTTGAAGCATTCTTACTCCCTTTTCTGTCAACCATATGTGTCCTTCCTTGTTGGTACCAATATAGCCTTTGTCGTAGTAAGGCTGTAGTCGTTTCATTGCCTCTTTTTCTGCCTTTACCCAATGACCTGATTTAGCGTTTATTATACGCTTGTAGTCTTCGTACTTCAAGTCTGGATCCTCAAATTTAGCCAGTTCGCTTGGTGTCATACAAGATCCTCCTTACTGTACTTATCAGTGACGAAGTCTACTGATGTCTTCCTGGCCAAATCTCTCGTACCGTTACTACGCTGACCGCTAACGCTTCGCGTTTCTCTAAATCTGCGTTAACCGCTTCGCGGCCGTTTTTACCGCTGGAGGCTTCGCCCCGTGTGTAAATACTGACATGCTGAGAACGATCTTATTATGTACACTACTGACTCTGTTAACAGGTTGTTTTCCAGCCCACGCTGATCACAGCAATCACACAGTGGACAGCATGGTACAGTGGATAGTTGACAACAGTCGTTTTGAATATCATGGAGATCCATATCCCACAGTTTCAAGGCAGTCACCACTAGAAGTATGCTCGGAAATATTTCCAGATGCTGAACCGCATGCGGACTGTAACATAGCAGGTTACTACGACCACGACAGTAACCACATCGTTATATCTGACACGGTCACTCAACACATGGTGGAGGATCACTTTGCGGAAGTGGTACTGGTACATGAACTGGTACACTTTGTACAGTACTATGATGGAGAGTATGAACGAGCTGAATGTAAACAGGCCCTGGAGATTGATGCTTTTGATCTGCAGGATCAATGGATAGACGAACAGGGCATAGATCCTGAACAGAAGAACGATCCTCTTTTCGTAGTGTTCGTTACCATGTGCCAACCACATTTGATTATGGGGAACACTCACTAGTGTAAATATACGCATGAGCAAACTTAAAGAACTTACCTGGGAAAACCACAAGAAGGCTGAACGCATGACACATGCTCGTAAGCTACTCAAGGGCATGGAACCAGAAGAATATCACAGATTCATATACAACCAATGCGTACAGTATGGCGCACTTGAAGACCAAGCACGTGAACGAGGACTGCTGAAAGGCATAGAAGGCATCTGCCGTGTGCCAGGCATGGTGGAGGATCTCACAGAGCTTGAACAGGAGCATGGCTTTGACAGAGGCACGACAGAACTGTGTCCAGTGGTACATGAGTACACGGACTACGTTGAAGGCTTGGACGATGACGGCATATTGGCACATCTATACGTGAGGCACTTTGGTGAGCTACACGGTGGTCAGATGATCAAGAAACGAGCACCAGGGTCAGGCAAGATGTATGACTTTGACAATGCCAAGCAGATCATTGAAGACGTGAGAGCCAAGCTACATGATGGCATGGCACCAGAAGCCAACGTGTGTTTTGAATACGCAATGAAACTGTTCGAGGAATTGGACAGTTGATAGAGTTCGGTTACATACTTGTAGCCGTTTGGATCACAGCCGCTGGCGAAGTACAAGGCGAAGCAATAGACTATTTCTACGATCAACAGAACTGCTGGGAAGCAGTGGTATACGAATGGGAAAACAGAGTGCTGGGCGAGAGCTTTACCTGTATAGCAGAAGGCACTGAACAGTCTCCATAAACTTGGTGTTTATACGCATTTAAACGCCTTTTTAGCACGGTCAAATCACAAACACTACAACTATACTCAGAATCGCATAAACCGGCATTTAAGAGCCATTTAGGTGGGAAAACCATAGGCGACAGGGGTCTGTCGCCATGGTGTATTTTCGGCCTATCTTTTTAGAATTTCTTTTTGTAGCTGATTAACCAAGTTCTACCGTTTTGGTTATAGCCGTCTGGTCTTTCGTAATTCTCATCAGTAACGTTCATTAAACTAGCAGTTATTGATGTGTCCGCACTGAAGTTTATTGAATGATGTAGATCAAACAGATGTACTCCGGGCATGTCCTTACGAGCATAGGTACTGGCATCTAGATCAACATGTTCACCAGTGTAGCTGTGAGTCACTGTGGTTGTAAACTTGCCTGTAAGTTCCTGTTTCACAAAGCTCTGGTTAAATGTCCACTTAGGTCTACGCAACAACTGTGTACCTGATGAGTCTTCTGCTATGTTCCAATGACCACCAATGTTGTGTTGCCATTCTTCATTGAACACATAATTATAGTTTGCTTCAACTCCTTTGCGTTCACTTGTACCTGAAACGTTTGAGTATGTTGAGTTGCCATAGGTAATAGCATCATTGATATCCGTTGTATAGTAAACCACATCAAAAGCACCATAGGTAAATCCTAGATCCAGTGTTTCACCCTTTTCAACTCCCAGTGTCGGGTTACCCGAGTAACCAAAGTTATCAGCACCATACTTTTCATATAGTGTAGGAGTACGCACAGAGTTTGACCAGTTTGTTCTCAGTTTGAGATCTTCTGTCAAGTAGTAGTATGCTCCTAACTTGTATGTGTAGTAATCATCATAGTCTTCCAAGTGATCCAATCTAACACCTGAACTGATCATTGACTTGTCTGATGTTCGCCAATTAGAGTTTAAGAAATAAGCCGTGTTCCAATGATTGGCATCAACCGAACTTGTGTATGATCCTCTGTTGTTGAACTTGGCTTCTTGGCTTTCGTATTCTATACCTGGAACAAAGTCTATGTTGTCCTTTACAATGGTCTGGCTTAACATCACGTTGGTACTGTTACTGTCATACTCATCTATCTCACTACCATTGGTGTATGTTCTATCGTATGTTGTGTAACCAATTGCTAGATCCGCATGTCCCAATTCGTTGTTCTTCTTGGCAATGATTTGATACACGTTGTTCTTGTTGTTGGCAGTATAGTCTGGGTCATCGGAAGTTCCGTCAAGGTCACTGTCATTGTCCTTGTGTAGTATATTGGTTTTGATATAACCGTCTTCCAATCTAGTGTAGGAACCTATGCTGAAGTTACGTACAGAATATCCATCGTCTTCAGTTCCTTCCTTAACACTGATACCATCACTGTCTGTACCACTTGCTGTAATGAACAACTGTGTGCCGTTCTTGGTTTGGTTGTGTACCCGCAGTTCCATACCTTTTGTGTTGTTTGATCCTGCTTTGAATGTTATTGAGTTTTCATAAAACTCACCTGTGATAAAGTTAACAACTCCGCCTATTGAATTTGGTCCTACCATAGCACCACTTGGATTTTTAATAATTTCAATAGCACTGATGCTGGACATGAAGTCTTGACCAAAGTCGTGTAGTCCGTTTGTAGTCGAAGCGTCCTTGATAGGTAATCCGTTCATTGTTACCAACGTGTGGTTACTGTCACCACCTCGCATAAACAAACTAACGTTTTGTCCTGTGGGTCCGCTTTGTACCATGTTTAGTCCTGTAACACCATTGACTGCTTGTATAAAGTCTTGGGTATTTTGAACTTCCAATGTGTACTTGTCTACATAGTCATATGTGGTTGTAGCTGATGCTTGATCCGTGTTACTACGTGTTAGGTAGATAGTAATCTCCATCATTGCTGAAGCCACGTTTGAATATGCCATTCCTAAAAATAGGAATATAAAAAATAGTTTACGCATAAATCCTCCTTTGTATCGTAACTACTGATTTTATAATCAAAGTGTAAAATAATGTGCCTGTTAGTGTGTTAGCAAAGAACGGTATAGCCGCTACGTAACATGCTATAAGTCCTTGCCAAGTTAATCCATAATATCCTGTAAGCCATACAGCAAAGTTGGTAATCACAAAAAACAATACACTAGCAATTGATCCTGCTAGGTATGCGTTGTTGATGTACCTTGGTATGAAACTACACAATGCTATGGACATGTATACCACCCCTAATGTACTATGCCAACCAAAATATAAATCACTTAACATCATTGAACCTAATGCTATTGCTATGCCTGACAATGTTGCTCCAGTAATCATTGGAGCCATTACTGCCACTGCTAGTATTGGTGTAAAATTGGGTGGGTGTGGTATTATTCTACTCAAGGCGATAGTAGACACGAATACTATCAAGTAAAATAAATTTTTGCTCATCTTTTCTATACTATACTACGATTTGGTTGTTTTGTCAAGCACTTTCGGTAAAGCACTCTTTTGGTAACGAATTACCAGGTCCCTTTGCTTTTTCTATCAATTCAGGCAGTAAACCTGGATGTGATAGTTTTTGTTTGTGTGTTAAGAAGCCAGTTTCAAATCCTGTTTCTAAATCTAATATTTTCTTGTCGCTTAAACTTTGTACAACCTTCTCAGCAAATATAGAATGGTTAGCGAGTGTCATGTGATTAGCTCTGGTGTCTATTGATTGGTTGTACCACAGCAACATTTCTTGTTCGTTTACAAACTCTTTATCACAAACACTAAACGTCATGTTACCCTTCACAGGTATAAGATCAGTCCACATCATATTTGAATCAAAGCTAGGAATCAACAGTAAATGTAATTCATTTTCAATCTGCTTAACACGTATACTGTCAATCATATGTTCCATACGCAATTGATCAATATCATCACGTTGTAGATGTAACCAATAGTTCATCACAGCATCATACTTTTCAGGCTCAGAATTTTTAAGAGCCTTTGCGTCATGTGTGTCTGTGATACTACCAAGATTGCTTAGATGAGGTCTGTCTTTAAAAAACCATTGACGTGAATGTTCGGTAGTAAAGAATACTACAATGTCTCCTGGCTGTTGTTTGTCATCTCGGAACTGCATGGCACTCCATTCATTTGATGAACCAGCACAGGCTTGATTCACTACTCTATCTATTTTCAAAGATCCTGCCAATTGCCTTTGCCAACACCAATCTACTTTCCAATCAACAGCAAAACTGTCACCATATATCCATAACGTTCTAGGCAAGTTTTATCTCCGCTGTAACGCTGTCCATGCCTACGTCTTCACACTTCCTTACCCATTTACCGTTTGGATCTATTATACCACTTGGACATTGTATTTTTTCGTTAGTAGATTCACCTCTCATGTCTGTACATGCCGAACTTACAACTGTGTGTACGTTAAACTGTCTGCTTAAGAGTCTAAGATGTGATTCGTGATAGTTGTATACAAGTTCATCATGTTTATCTGTACAACAGTTTACAGAAACAAAAACTATCTTTGCTCCATGTTGACTAATCTCTCTATAAAAATATGGATTACCGTTAGGACTTACTTGTGGAAAAGCCCATACGTCATTACAGATCAATGTCGACGCTTTAAATTTGGCTAGAGAGTCTAGATAAAAATATCCACACGCATTACCAGGGGTATAGAAATAATACTCACCCATAGCACCAACGTCATTGGTTAATAGTTGTTTATTGTAAACCCCAACACATACCCCCTGTCTATAAACACGTATTTGGTTGTAGGGTAAGCCGTCTGGCTCGATATGTCCTGTACCCAGTAGTAAATTTCTTTTGTTGTCTAGCAAATATTTTTCTAGTTTTGCTAGGGCCTCGTTATATTCCTTGTTCTTTTGTTCATGGGTCTGATTCAAACAATATCCACTTAGACTACCCTCTGGTGTTAGTATCCAATCTGATTCCTTGTGGGTATCTAGTACGTCTATCAAACATTCTAAATTTTCTTTCACTTCTGCGAATACTGGTTGTTGGCTTGTTGTTATTATCATTTTTTAAACTTTCTTATTATCCAAGCTACGAGTGCCATTATTGCTGTGACAAGAGCGCCTATACCTATTTTCATTATTTGTAAGATTTCTTTCGATGAAATATCCTTGCGTATGCGTTTGTTAAGAAAAACTTAAGGCTAGTATCTCTTGCCTTGCCTGCTTCGTCAACTTCTATTTCCATTTCCCAATCTTCTCTTTTAAACGGAAATACCTGCATCAAAGGAGTTCCTGGTTGTATCTTCACACTTTCACCCTTTGGTATATTCATATGTCCTGGCCAATTGGACCAAGGTACATCAATTGTATCTGTATCAACTATTCCTGGCCATAGTGTAAATCGCTTTTCAAAATGAAAGTATGGAGGTTGAATCAAACAGGAATATCCGGGCGGAGTTTCTATACGCCACGGAACACTAAACGTAATCCAATCTCTACGTTCGTCATTATTAACATGTACAGGACATTGTTCATGCATGTGGCCTTCTTGGGGATCTTGATTCTGCCATGCTTGTGGAAATCTTCTCTGGAATGCTACAATTTCATCATTGTCCATTCTTTCCATACACCTGATTTCTTGTTCTACAGGATTATGTACAATATACCCTGATGTCATATGATCATATACGGGCATACATTTTTTAAGTGTGGGTGGTGAAGATAAAGGTTCACCTAGAAATCCAGGTAACTTATTATACCAGTCTGGTCTATCTTTGGTTGCTGGCTTAGGTGGAAAATGTTTCGCAACATGTTTATCACCACATATAAATTTAATTTTCATCGCCACTCCGCAAACGTATAACTTTTAACATCACTACTATCTATATAGTCTGAGTTATTGGAGTGTTTGACTCTTCCTGATCCATGTACTATGTCACCATCTCTATAAGCAAATGGTTTTTGGATTACCACATCAATGTATTCTCCGTAGTCTACTCCTAACGTAAGAAAGGTTACCCAGCGTCCTTTCTTACCACGATAGCATCTACCATTGGCTATTACTCCTGAAAACTCAACACGATCCATCCACTGTTGTCTTACTCCAAGTCTTTTTGGAAAGCCGTGCCACCACCAACCGCTTTTAGTTGGTATGTTCAATCTATGTGCTTCGCATTGATACACCCATGATCGATAAGATCCTTGGCAATGTTTTAGGTTTGCCTTCCAAAACTCTTTTTTGTTATGAGCCTTTTGATATGCCAATGCCCATATGAGACGTCCAAGATTAACAGCATGGGCTCTACATAATCCAAATCCAGATAGTTCTTGTAGTGCGGCCATGGCTTCTTGCTTACGTGGATGTCCACCCATCTTCTCTACAAACTCAAGTATCTTCTCGTCATTTTTTTTAGCAAACGCTCTACGATACATATCAGCTTCGTACATGTCTACGCCTATGATGTTTGATATAATATCTATAGCGTCATCTTCAAACACGATACTGTCTTGTACTGCTTCTTGTGACCAATCCTGAAACATAGCGGCCTTTTGTCTACCACTCATTGCCACTGGTCGTATCATAGCAGTAGCAAACACACAGTCGTACACTGACTTAGGTTGTAACGCTCTAAACAATCTACGCATAGCAGGAGACTCTCCTTGTGTTACACCTAACACATCACCTCTACATAGTAGTCGACTTGTAGCTTCATCCTGTTCAGGATAGTATTCTAGTTTTGTAATTTCATCTATTTCTAATAGTTGTGATAATCCTCTGTTGGCAAGTACATCTACTTTTAAGTGTTCCAAGTCTTCTACTTCATACTTGTCTAACAGTATTTGATTATCCTGTGATATCAAACTCTTTGGTAACTGTCTTGTGAACATGACTATACCACCACAATGTTTTGATATGGCACGTTTCTTTCCAATAAGTTTTCTTTCAATACGTTTTGCTTCTTTTGGGTCAACACCTACAGATTCATATGTAAAGTTTCTTGGTAGGTTGCCTTTTGCTCCTAAGCGTTTGGCCGCTTCCTTTTTAGCACTCTTCTCTCTGAACATTACGTAGTTAGAAAGTCTTGCTGTCTTGCCAGGCCATCTTTTAAATATCCTATTCATTACTTCACCCTGTTGCCAATGTTGAAAGTCGATATCAACATCAGGTAAGTCATCACGCAATGGATTCATAAAACGTGCTACAGGTATATTCCATTTGATTGGGTCAACATCTGTGATGCCTAGTAGGTAGCAAACCAAACTACTACCTGCTGACCCTCTGGTCATGTGAGTAAGGTCTTGTGTTATATCAATGATATCGCATATTTGTAAGAAGTAATCAGTGAATCTCTGATTAAGGATAAGTTCAAATTCTTCTGCCAGCCTTGTCCTATAGTTGTCTCTGTCTGGTATTGGCCTTTTAAATCTGTCCAAGAGTGATTGTATGTTTTCTAAGTCTGTTTTCATTATAGCCTCCAATTGCCTATGTGCCTAAGCAAAGTATTTATGATCGGCTAAAGATGGCGTCAGTGGCTTTTTGGATTGTAACTCTTGGCTTGATTTCTACTTCTGCTGTCACACTATCCATTCCGGTATCTTTACATTTAGCAATCCAATTTCCATCAGGACCTATAATACCAGAAGAACATTGAAGGTAATCAGTATCTTCATGTTTTACAGATGTAGCACTATTTGAATGAACTATGTAAAATCCAAACTCCTTGGCAAACACTTGTAAATGATTTTCGTTCCAAACTTTTGCTAACGGATCTGGTTCAACTCCGTTACAGTTAGAAGCAACAAATAATACATCTACGTTATTCTTTGCTAGTTCAATTGTTAAGTAAGGATTGCCGTTAGGAGCACTTCTTGGCATACACCATATATCATTACAGATAAGAGCAGATGCTTTTACTTGTTCGTGTTCATCTAGATAAAAATAACTAGGAACATGCCCAGCCAAATAACTGTGTAATTCTCCACCACCTTCCCATCCTTGTGTAAGCAGTCTTTTTTTGTAAACAGAAATTTCTTCTCCTGCCTTGTTGTAAAATAAAATTCCGTTATATGGAAAAGTATCTTTGCCTCTAATGCTTGATCCTATTCCTATTCCTACACCAAGTTCTTTTGCCTTTTCTGATATCTTTGTTATAGCCATTTCAACGTGTTTCACTTGTACAGTAAAAGGTTGATAAAGCACAGGAGCCTGGCAGTAACCACTAACAGCACATTCAGGAGTAAGTATCCAATCGGTGTTGCTATTTTCTTTAAGCATATCTAGAGTACATTCTAGGTTTTCTAATGGCTCTCTAAATACCGGTTGTTGAAATGCTGTTAGTTTAATCTTCATCATCGCCTCCTAGATTTGCTAGGAACGATCTTAGTTTTGTTGAATCTGCTTCTGCTTTGATTTTGCCTACACTATCACCTGTCTTGGGATTTGGATCAGCTTCGGCTGTTTCACCTTCTGTACTAGACATTGTGTTACGTTTAAGTCCTTCATAGATAGTAGACTTACGTTTATCAAATTCTTGATAGTCATCATCTTCTGCTAAATCTCTAATACGTAAACTGTCAACATCAAATTCTAAATCAACCTTGCTACCTACACCACTAGAACTTCTAGTTTTCATAAGTTGTATTTGATATCTACCACGTTCACGCATAGCTCTACTTGTGAATATACCAATAACATTGTCAGCAGTTTGTATCTTACTCAAACCACCACTGATGTGCGAATGATCAAATTCAATCTCTTCAACACTGGCTCTGTTCAACTGCGATGCTGTAACAAACACACAGTTAAGTTCCATAGCCAAGTTACGTAGTTCTTCAGATACAAACTTATCTTTGATAAACAGGTTTTCAGCACTGACTCTAGCACCGTTCGGCATAAGCAAATCAAGATAGTCAATCAATAACACATCGACTTTTCTATTCATCTTGATTTCGTATTCTTTTAAGTAAGCTCTAATATCATTTGGAGTCTTGCCACTTGGCATGTACTTGACTTGTAATGCTCCTGCTTTCTTACCAATCATTTTGACTTTCATTTCAACTTCATCAACATCTTTAAATATATCTCTAGTTGGAATGTCTGTCACCATACTATCAACACGCATACTAACCAAGTTCTCAGAAAGTTCAAGTGTTAAGTACAACACATTCATTCCTGCCAATGCCCAGTTCACTCCTAAGTTTGCTAGGAACAAACTCTTACCAGCACCACTACCACCTGCGAAAATATTAAGTTCACCTCTATTAAAGCCACCAAACAGTTTCTTATCTAAACTGTCCCAACCTGTACTCACTTGTCCGTTGTTACTCTTAATTGCTAAAAGTCTTTCTTTAGGATTCAACCAATAGTCTGTTCCTAAGTCTTTCTGTAAACCTATTTGTACAGCACTTTTGATCTTCTGTTCAACAGGACCATACTGTCCTTTTTCCAACAAGTCAGCACTTTCAAGTATTGCTTTTTCTAATGCTTTATGTCTAGTAAATGTTTCAAAGTCTTGTAATAACCAATCATAATGATTTTCTTGTAATCCTGTTGGCACTTCTAAGTTTGTTTGACCTGCCGCATTTACCATTTCTTGTGTAGGCAAAACATTATGTTCTCCTACGTATTCATAAATGAACTGTGCCGCTTTTTGTAATCTTCTATCAAACAAGCTGTGATCAAATACACCTTGGCACCTTACGAAACTCTCAGCATCACTGAGCATCATTTCCAGATATACTTTTTGTATATCATATCCATAATCAACGTTTTGCTTCATCTAATGCCTTTACTAATTCTTCTAATGTTTCAACAAATTTATATACCACTGCCTTCTTGGTTTCTTCTGGTAGATCTGAACCAAACCTTACAGCATGTAATAGTTTTGGATATTCATTATTCAATTTTTTATTAACCTCAGATACCGACATACCATTTACCAATTCCAACAGCAAAGATAAAAAGAGCAATACCGTTAATGAAAATTAATGCTCTATCATGCCATAGCATACCAACAATACCCCAACCTAATACACCTACAAAATGAAAGAACAGATTATATGGCTCCATTCCTGTGATACTTGTTAGTACCATACCTATTAGTATTATAAAACTAGCTGTCCATTTTATGTACCAGCTTAGATCTCCTTTTGGAGTAACTTTTTTAAAGACCCTTGTTGAATTTAATTCCTTAATCTTTTCATCAAGCTTCTTATATACTTCGTTCATTTTTATAGCCCGTCTCCTTCTTTACTCATTACCCACAATATTAACCACATAAATGCTACAGAAACAACCATGCCTAAAAAAAATAATCCTATCATTACTTTCTATTATACCATATCTTTTCGTTGTAGTCAAGTTGTTTTTTGATTTTACTTGCTACTGCTCCAATACAACTTCCTGGGTCTCCAGGATTTTTTGGAACGTACATTTTTTTCCAATCCTTTTCAATCACCTTGTTGGCCTTTTGATTCAAAGCACAACCTCCGGTAATGATCAAATTTTTACTTGGTAACTTTTTCTTACACCAATCACTGTTAGATTTCAATATCTTTTCATAAACAGCCTGTGTAGCAAAAGCCATTTCAATATTGTCATCTAGTTCAGGAAGTATATGTTTACCTCCTCTATGTAAATTAATATTAAAATGAACACCTGGCATACTACCATCTAGTTCTTCATTTACCAAAGTCTTTTCCAAAGCATTTACATAAGCACCTTTGGCTCCTTTAGCAAGATTTACAATAGCATATTCTTCTTTGTTTGGTTCTAAACCACAACGCTGTGTCATAGCACTATAAAACAATCCAACACTATGTGGATATTTTTGAGAATATACTTTTTTAAGTTTGTCACCTTTTCCAGACCATATAGTTAAACTTTCCCATTCTCCAATACTGTCCATACATAAAATTGTAGCATCCTTGAATCCACTTGTGTAGTATCCGTATGAAGCATGAGCATGATGATGCCAAGCATATTCTATTGGAGCATTTATGTCCCATTGTGATAGATAATCTCTAATATTGTTTTCCTTGGATAACCAACCCTGTCCTGCCCACCATTGCCTTGTTGTTTTTAGGAATGGATTTTCATACCAAACTATTTTATCAGGCTGACCGTAACTTTGTAACGCAACCTGTATCATCGTCCAATGGAAGTCAGGATGACTGTCTTTCATGTTAGCTATGTCAAAATCTTTTGCCATACATGCCCATACAGGCTTGTCGCCAATAAAACATGCCATACTAGCATCATGGCTGTTACCAACCATACCCCAGGTTACCTTATCTCTCTTACCTCCGAGAGGATGCGATTGCCAAAAATTAAATGCCATAAGTTCTCCTATGAATCTTTGACCAATGTATATACTTTGTGTAACACATAGAACCAAACCGAATTAATTGCTGGTTCAACTAGAGCAACTGCTCCTGCTTCCCAAATACTAGCACCTGTAATTAAACTTACTACTGCCATAGCAATGATCACATGTCCAATAAAAAATATTATTGAAAGACCAAGACTGGATGACCCTATTAAGCTCTTCAGGGTGTTTAGCATTCCTTGTGTAAATTCACTCATCAATTTATCACCTCCTACTTGTATATAAACGGATCTCTTTTTTGAAGCTCTTTTATCTTCTTCTGTAGATCCCTTTGTTTTTTCTTTTCTTTAAAAAGTTCAACATAGAACTTTACAGGAAATGTTATCCATTCCCAAAACGCTTTTAACCAAACCATTTTTTTGCTCCTAGCTTTATTTTTAGTTCATTAAATTCAGCACTACCAACTATAGTATGTAGTGTATAAATTTTTCCGTATTTTTGAACAGCTTCATTTACGTCTTTTACTTCTTTATCCCATTGAGGCATACTGACACCCCAACCTAGTTCTAAAGCCTGCTCAACTATTTTTTTTCCTGAGTCGTCTCTGTCAGGAACAATAATTACTTTAGTATTTAAACTATTAATTAACATGGCCTGTTGATCTTTGATTTCACTTCCAAGCAATGCTACTCCTTCAACAGCAATAGCATCAAATGGTCCTTCTACTACCACAGTATATACCCTGCCATATCTTTGATTATCTAAATTAAAAACATATCCTGGTTGTTGATCACTTATGTACTTTGGATTTCCATCTTTTATTTTTCTCGCAGTATATCCTACGACACGTTTGTCTGAATAGAATGGCACTATCAATCTATCTGAATAACCATTCAACGGTGACCAATGAAAATCATAATCATCAAAATACAACTGTCTTGATTGTAGATATTCAAATACCTTCATTAAGTTTTTATCAACACCTGTTGATTCCATAGCACAGTAGTCTGCCCATTGTTGTAATGGCTTTGCTCCTTCGGGTAATTCTTTTGTAACAAACTTAGGCAATATTATTTTCTGTTCGTTATCTAATTGTTCTGTTTCTAAAACTTGTAAACTTATTTTTGTAATTGTATCATCTGGAACGTTCAACCATTGCATCAATCTTTTCATTTTGTAGGTGATTCTTCTTCCAGGCATCCAAGAAGCAGTAAAGCCACAGTTGAAACAATGATAACTTACGCCGCCTCCTTCACCTGTTTTTATTCCTCCACGTTGTCTTGTATCAGCACTCGTTCCGTTATGAACACAACACGGCGCATTAAAACTTAACCAACCAGATGGTGTAGTTTTACGCTTATGCGGAAGATGAAGGCTCAAGGTTTCGTATACAATACTCATACTTGTATTATAGTATATAAGTGTCAGATTGTCAACTAATTTCTTATCAAAATCTTATCAACTGAACCAGAATTACCACTTGAATTGGTAACTTTGAATCTGAGATTACTGAACACTCCATTGAAGTTTACATAGTGTGGTTGTGTAGGAGATGCCAGTGTTTCGGACGAAATATCAAACCAGCTTGTGGTATTATTGGTGTCAAGTGTACCTTGTACTACAACTGTGCCATCAAAACCTGTTGTGTAAAATGCGGCTGTGTGTAATGCACTATTACCATTTGTGTGAGGCTCACCGTCCACTACAGAGCTAATACCATCTACAAATGTGTCTATTATTTTACTGTCTATTGCTCCTGGAAATGCTTCGGTTGTAAGCTCAATAGTGCCTGTGATTCCGTACTGTGTATCAGCATAAGTTAGTGTGTTCACACTACTAGTATTTGTAAGGTATACGGTATATGATAGGTATTGTGCGTCTAAATTAAGAGTATCTGAGTCAGTTATGGTTACTGTAAACTGTCCTTTATATGAAGGCGTTGTAGTTTCCTTGATTGTTCCTATGTATTTCTTTAATAATACGTTATCTTCTGTGAATATTTCTACGTATGGTGTATACGTATTAAGTATTGATACTGGTTTCTGATCGTGATTTTTCACTTCAAAAGTAATGACATTGTCTATTCCTTTTGCTATTTTTAAGTTTCTCTGATACACTTTGCTATACTCCGTTAGGTTACCCGTGTCATCTAAGACGACCACGGTATGGTTTGATAATAAATACCTTGACACTTGTTGCATAAATAACTTCCTTACTAGTGTATTTATTGAGATATGTTGAGAAAAGAGATAGAAGAAAAGTTTCCGTTTTTGTCCGTAGTCACATACGGTGGGCAGGAATTCATTGGTATTGTTAATAACCAGGATAATTTAACCACTACTATGTATGTTTACAGCGATGTGCTTACGCCGGACGAAAAAGCAAAGTTGATAGAGCTAGGTGAAATATGGTGGTGGGAATCAAACAGAATGTTGCCCATTAATATATTCTTGCGTAAAGAAATGGCATTCTTCAAACACATTCAAAGAACAATGAATAGTAAAGACGTTAAAGTAACACACGGGCCTACTGTTAATTTAAATAAACTTACAGTCAAACGTGTAAAAAGAAAGTCAGTACAACTACTGAAAAAGCCAAGATGAATCTAGAAGAAAGAGTCCATAATATAAAAAGTAAAATAGCCGAGCTATATACGAGGTTAGGATACAATCCTGACGGTAGTAAAAAAGGATTTAAAGCTGATCATCGCCCTGCTTCCAACGTAGGTAAGAAGTATAGTCTACAAGAAAAACTAGCATCAATAAGTAAGAAGCGTTAACATAGAATTGTCCGAAGAAAATTAACGGCATCAGCAAAACCCAGAAAATCATTCTCCATATATACTGACTTGCCATTTCTCTCGGTACTTGCCAGTCTATCCAGTCCACTTCTTTTTTAGGCGGTTTCTTTCTGTAGTCTTTTACTTCCCAATCCATTAAGTTCCTCGCAGATTAAATTCATGTGTACAACAATAGCATGGGCGTATGCTACTGCGTGAGCTTTTTTAAAATAATATCCTTCTTTAGGTTTTACCCAAACCTCCTTGAAGATATCTTCCCAGTTACTATCTTGAAGATGTCTCTTTGCTGGTCTTATGATAGCCAATACAGCGGCCAGTTGTTCTTTGTTCTTTGGTTTTAATTTTTTGATTAGTGTGTGATGTCCTGATACATGAAATACCAGATCGCAAAAGTCTTTTGTCTCTAACAGTTCCCATATCGGTTCCTTATTCATTAGTTCTTTAAGATGATCTTCATCTTTTACCTTTTCATAGATGCTGACATTTAGAAAATCTAATTTAAAATATCCTCTGTCTTCTGCTGATTCATAATCAATAGTAGATAACATATCAATTGGATTATGCGGAATCTCTGTCACATATACACCAGTATTGTGTTTTTTCTTTTCATCAAGTCTAGCAATCCTATGCTTTAGTTTTCCTAGCACTTCAGTTCTATCAGCAAAGTCTATATCAATATCAGGCATACACTACTTCTCTTAATTTAGATTTTGGAACATCAATATGTCTTTTATCACACATATCATCTATTACACAAATATTACATTTAGGCTTTTTACTTTTACATATCCTTTTAGCATGAGTAATTAATTGCATGTGAGCCGCATACTTGTATTTGTCAGGGGTTGTATCATTCACTATCACAGCACTCTTCCCTTCGTCCAGTGTGTTGGTCCAACCCAATCTCCACAGCAATCTAAACACATGAGTATCTACTGCTATGTTAGGAGCACCCCAAACAAATCTCATCATTATGTCACTGCTCTTTCTTCCAACTCCTGGTAAGGACATTAATTCTTTTTGTGTTTGTGGAACTTTACCATCATACTTCTCTATCAATACCTTTGAAGTGGCTAAAATGTTTTTTGATTTTGCGTTGTAAAGTCCCGCCGGTTTGATAGCTTCTATTATTTCTTCTTGTGTAAGTTTTAGCATGTCATATGGATTATCAGCTAACGAGAAAAGTTGTTTACAAGCTATTGCTGTTCTTTTATCTTGGCTTTGAGCTGACAACATAACTCCAATTAGACTTGTATAGGATTCCTTGTGTATCTTTGCCGCCGGCTTTTTATTAGAATACTTTGGCCAATAATCACCTAGTCGTTCGTATATTGTTTTAATTTGTTGTTCAGTCTTCATCATTTTCTTTTGCCTTTATATGCTTGTAATCTAAATATCCTTCACACCATTCATAAAACGCACGATTAGTATCAGGCCAACACTCAGCGAATACTGGATCTTTTCTATGCTCCTTGTATTCTGCTCTTACTTGTTTTTCAGTTAGTTGACTCATTCAGCCTGTGCTTTCTCCTGTGCCTTTTTAAATTCAATTGGTGATACATAATTATCGAATGTAATGCCGTTCAAATGATCTAGTTCATGTAAAAAACATCTAGCATCGTAACCATAAAGTTTTTCGTCCATCTTCTTTCCGTTTTCATTAGTCCACGTTGCTCTAATCTTTGAATGTCTTTTAACGAAAAGATTTACTTTTGGAAAACTAAGGCAACCTTCCCACATTTCTACTTCAGGTTCAATAAATTCAATTACTTCTGGATTAATACACATGTTTACTCTTTCAGCACTGATATTTTGTAATGCTTCAGCATGGAAAATAAACAGTCTATAATCTAGCCCAACCTGATTAGCACTGAGCCCTATGCCCTTATTTTCTTTCATTACCCGATCCATTTCATTTTTTATCTCAACAATGTTTTCGGGTATATTGTTAAGATCCATTGGTTCTATTTTCTTTTGTAGCCATTCATTTGGCGACTTTATTAGATCTAGTTTCATATAAACAACCTCCATAACGCAATAGCATTCATAATAGTAAACCAAGAACAAAGAACTATCACAAATGCCGCTCTTCTTATTATAGCACTAATTATCCCAAGTATGCTTCCAACGAAGTATAAAGGGATAAAGATTTTTGTAGCAGGAGCCAAAACCGTATACGTGAGTATAGCACTGGCACTTATTAAGAATGTAGCTTCTGCCATTTCACAGAAGAAAGCAACTTTACTGTTGTTGTAGCTTTCCTTTACAAAATTTTTAACTACTTTATACATACTTATCCTCATAGAAATAGTCCACCACAAATACCTTTTTGTTATCCCTTACAGGATATGATCCGTGTAATACCGTGCTTTTAAATATCAATAAATCTCCTCTGTTAGGCTTATAACACAAGTCATGTGTATTACCTTCTCCATCATAAAGATAAGCAAATGTACCTCCGTGGAATGTTGTTGGGTCTGGATCAGCATCTGACAGATATACAACAGCACTTAACTTTTTTACATTTGGGTCACTATGTCTGTGTGCTTTCTGCCAGCCACCTTTTTTGTATTCAATAATCCATAACGCACACAAGTCTGTAATTTTAATAGGCAACCCTACCTTATCAATCTGTTCCTGTAAATGCGGTTTGAATTTCCATTCGTTAACATACGCATCAGGATGTATGTTAAATTGCTTACCACGATATGTGCTAGTTTGATCACTCACATCTTCTCTAGTGTCGCTAGGAAATACTTTCTTATCCCAATGAAAGTCAAATTCTTCTTTATCTTCATAGTGGCTTTCAATAATCCATTGATGTGTGTTTCCTAATAAGTGAGTCTTCATAATTTTGATTCCTTGGCAACTTCTTTTACAATCTCTACGTCTGCTTGTTTCTTTCTAAATTTCATAGCCCAATGTTTTGGGTCAACAACAGTATACACAAATTCAAGTTGTTCATCATTGAATTGAGATAGCATCTGTTTGCCGGATGAACAGTTAAGCATAAGCCATGGACTTATCTTTCCATCCTTGATATCTCTGGTCACTCTGTTTAATGTAGCATGTCGGAAATAATCATTCCATGGAGCTTCCTTTTCTTCTCCCCAATTCATCATTGTGTCTATAGTTCTTTCTACTGCTGTTTCCATACTTTCTTTCAATACAAATTCATTAACGTATTTTTCATATAGTTCGTCTCTACACCAATGATCTAGTTTTACTCCTGATGTCACTACCCAGTCAATATACTTTTCCATGTACAAGGGCTTTACATTGTTTAGCCAACTACCAAATTTTACGAAAGCATTGTAATATGGACTGTCACAAAATTGTTCATATGTTTTTTCATTTTTTGTACCAGCACTTAATCTATAGAATCTTGTAAATCCATAATAGCCTAACTGTACATGCTTTTCATTTTTTTGTAAGTGTCTACGTTTCTTTTCACACATATGAACTGATAGTGTTTTTTCTCTAGTAAAACTAGCACCACAGTATTCACACTTGTATGGTTTAGATACCGACACTTTTCTTATCCATTCCGTATGCTTCTCCAAGGGCAAACAGTTCTTTTTTTGTAGATATTCTAGCAAGTAACTCAACCTCATCTTTTTTCATATTAGGAAATAACTTTTCTAAAAACTTTACATTTTTACTGTTGGATCCGTTTTTCTTTTTGTATCCTATCCACTCATGATACTGTATGTTTTTTGTGTTACCAGACATACAAATAAGTTGCCATAATAATTTTTTATGTTTTTGTAAATTAAAAAAGTTTTTGTTGTAGTATTCATTTGTTTTGAATACTGCTAATTCTTGTTTATCTCTATTACCTTTTTGTGAACTTACATATCTGTTCAAAAGATAAAAACTTACTTGTTTGCGTTCATCATCAGATAGTTCGTCCCAAACTTCTTTGGCTCCCATATCAATTGCCGCAAGTATGTCTTTTAATGGTAATTTACTCATAGCTTATTATAATACATATACGGCTCAATGTCAACCATTTAGTAATCCATTCTTGTAATTCCATTCGTGTATATCTTCTTTTGTATTGATTTCGGTTCCGTTGAATTCAACATGTGAACAACCAATATCCCAGCCATTCTTTAACCAACGTAGTTGTTCTAGTTTCTCAACATCTTCTTCAATTGGGATCTCTAAGTTTGGATACATTTCTAAAGCATCTCGTCTATATCCATACACACCCAGATGCCAATCACCATAACCAGTCATGCCTCTACCAAACCAAAGAGCCTTGTCACCAGCACGTACCATTTTGACGCTTTCTGGTCTGTCTTGTTCTTCTTTCCGCATTGTTGTGTAGACTGTACTTACTGAATAATATTTTAACCATTCTACACATTGATTAATCATTTCAGGTGTAACATCTGGCATGTCACCTTGTACATTTATAAAAGTATTATATGCTTTGAAAAACCTATTTGAAATAGCTCCGGCACATCTTGCCGTTCCATTCTCATATGGCTTTTCTTCTATCCAACAATTTTCAGAATTAAACAAAGAAAATATTTCCATGCTATCCGTGATTACAAATGTATCATAACCTGTTGACATACAAGCATCATACACACGTTTAATCATTGGCTTGCCATCTAATTCAACAAGCATTTTATTAGTATACCTTGTGCTGTGTAACCTAGCCGGTATAAGAATAGCTTTTGATTTCATTTATCGTCCTTTCGAAATCTTTTAAGTGTAACATGTTTGGTCCATCACTAGGAGCATTGTCTGGATCACGATGTACTTCTAAGAAGAAGTTTTTGATTCCTAGTGCCGATCCTGCTCTAGCAAGTCCGGGAACGTATTCTCTGTTTCCGCCAGATGATCCACCCAAACCACCTGGTTTTTGAACCGAGTGTGTAACATCAAAAATAATATCATTATCGTAATTGTTAAGCATATAGTCAAGACCGGTAAAGTCAACAACAAGTGTATTGTATCCAAAGCTAGTTCCCCTTTCAGTTATCCAAACTTCTTTAGCACCGTCTGTTTTAGACAAGATGCCTTTGATGTCCCAAGGAGCAAGAAATTGTCCTTTCTTAATATTTACTATTTTACCAGTAGCACAAGCCGCCTGTACTAAATCTGTTTGCCTACATAAGAAGGCAGGTATCTGTAAAACGTCTATTACATCACTGTGGTTTTTGTTAATAGATTCTACTTGTTCTACTGTATGAACATCCGTAAGTATTTTAAGAGTGTTACCGTGTTTTTCTTTGATAAGGTAAAAGTCCTTCATTGTCTTATCAAAACCTATTCCGCGTATACCGTCCTTACTGCTTCTATTTGCTTTGTCAAAACTTGCTTTAAAATAGTAATCAAATCCTAAATCTTTACAAATCCTTCTACAATGAGATGCTATCTCAAATGATTCTAAAATACTTTCGTGTTGACAAGGTCCTGCTATAATTCTCATTATCCGCTCACATAAGGAGTTTTGCCGTCTTTGAATTTGGCATAAAAATTTTTCTGTTCATGTATTCTACCAAGCACATCTTGGATCTCATACATCTCAGCTTTCAGTTCTGGTGATGTATCTCCCTGTGCTATAGCCATGCCTCTTCTTCCTGCTTTGTTTCTAAGAGCTTGTTCTATTACTTCTACATCTCTTATTGATAATTTAAAAGTTGTGTTAGGCTTATTCATTATCATCTTCCTTTTTCTTTCGCATAAATTTTATATCACAATAGCCACAAACTACAAAACCTTCTTCAGGTACAGTATAATAAACTTTAGGGTGATCCATGTCTTCTCCCATACACCAAACTCTTTCTGAATCTACATATATTATTGTGTCAGGATAATCTTCCTCCATTATTTCATCCATGAAAATACTGATTTAATTTTGCCTTGTTTTTTCCAATCTAAATATTCATGGATCGAATTAGGCATAGGTTTAGGTTTTTCAAGGACACTATTCAACGGCACTATTACAAGGAAATATAGGAACCAATATGCTGTTCCGATTCTTCCAAGAGTTATGTAATATCCTTCGGCTGGCATAGCACCAACCCAAGTTAACATCATAAAATTTAAAACAAATAAGATAAACCATTGTCGATGTAAAGGTCTAAATATACAACTTCTTACTTTACTTCTATCTAACCAAGGCAACAAAGCAAGTATTCCAATAGCACTAACCATAGCAATCACGCCGCCTAGTTTGTCAGGGATAGCTCTTAATATAGCATAGAAAGGTAAGAAGTACCATTCAGGAACAATATGAGCAGGTGTCTGCATTGGATTGGCAGGAATATAATTGTCTGGATGTCCTAGTATGTTAGGAACAAAGAAAACAAACATAGCAAAGATTGTAAAAAATACTGCCATGCCAAACATATCTTTAGCAGTTGTGTATGGATGGAATGATACTGTGTCTCTAGTATCTTTTGGCTCTATACCTGATGGATTATTAGATCCAACAATGTGTAATGCTATAACATGTAATACTACAACACCTAAAATTATAAAAGCAATTAACCAATGTAATACGTAGAATCGATTAATAGTTGGATCGTCAACCGCATATCCTCCCCATAACCAAGTGACAATAGTTTCTCCTACAAGAGGTATTGCTCCGAATAAACTTGTGATTACTGTTGCTCCCCATAAGCTCATTTGCCCCCAAGGTAATGTATATCCTAAGAAAGCAGTGGCCATCATTAAGAAGAATATGGTGATCCCTATAAGCCACATCACTTGCCGTGGATCTTTATATGAACCAAAATACATTGCTCTAAATATGTGTAGATAAACTGCGATGAAAAAGAATGAAGCAAGATTCATATGTAGATATCTCAGTAACCATCCAAAATTTACATCTCTCATTATATGTTCTACACTTAAAAAGGCTTTTTCAGCATCAGGCTTGTAATGCATTCCTAATGTAAGTCCTGTGATTATAAGTCCTAGTAAACAGAACATTAGGATGCCTCCAAAACTCCAAAAGTAATTTAAACTTCTAGGCACTTGGAAATCTAAATATTCATATTTGAACATACGAAATATTGGCAGTCGATCGTCTACCCAACCTAGCACTCCTGTAAATGGAGATCCGCCTACTTTATTTGTCTTAACTGGTTTGTAATCTTTATCAGCCATACTCTTCCTTCTGTTTTATTTTGGTTCTTTTAAAATGTAGTATGTGGTTCTTACTTTGTCAATAAGTTTTCTAAGGGTAGCATTTTTTTCAGATGTCATCATTATATCTTTCCATTCATCATAATCAATGATACCCATTGCTTCTGCTACTGCTTTAGGTTCGCCGCCGACGATCCATCGTTCAATCATGTTGTGAGGAGGATCTCTATATCGAGCATACGTTACACCATTGGCTCTTTCGTATATTAGAGCTTGTCCTGGTATAAGTTTGGTCATCCATTTTTGACCTTGGTTCCAACTGTGCGTCTTACGATATCATCATGATTGAATTCGGCCCAGTATAGTTCAAAAGCTACACCATCTTCAATGCCTTCAAACTGATGTATCTTTCCGGGTTTGACTTGTGTAAAATCTCCTGCGTTTAAAATAGTTTCATCAACCAAACCTTCTTGATCATCTTGCCAAACTCTGACAATCATCTTGCCAGACTCAACAAAGAAACCGTTCCATTTGAATTTGTGTTCGTGCTCAGAACACTTGAAACCTTTCTTAAATTCTATTCTATGGAATTCTAAAACACCATTAGCGTGTATCAGCTCTGTCTGTCCCCAAATTTTTCCTGCTTTCATTAAAACAATTCTCCGTATTTGATAACTTCTGTTTGTCTAGTAATGTCCTTAATAAAGAAAGCACACATTGGTTCATTTTTTTCTTCAACTGGTATACTTAAAAGTTGTGCGTTTCTAACTTTTGGAAAGTACCATTTCACATCGTTATAATAATTAATTACCTTTACAGGAGTAAAGTCTGGTTTGAAGCTGGTCAGTGGATTGAAAATGAACGCTTCAAATCCTCTATCTCCTATGCTGGTCAATGGCAATATTTCTATATCATTTCCGCTATCCGGACATCCAACTGCTATATGCCAATCTATAGGCATTTGGACTTCAAAACCTCCTATATCTAAAACACAACTAGGTGAACTAAAAGATTCCAAAAAGATTAAAGGCACATAAAAGAAATCAGGATTGTTTGAATCTGAATTATCTAATATACTAAATCTTATATCCTCTTCTATTTGATCCGGTAGCGTGTTTAGATCTAGAGGTTTATTTTCTAACGTAAGTATTTTCATTCTAGTTCCATTCTACTTTTTCTATTGTAAATGGGTACTGCGCCTCCTTATAAAACTTTTTTCTTTGAGTAAGGTGCCGCTTCGCGAACTTACAAGTTGATGTAAGATCCCATATCTGTACGAAGTCTTTATCTTTCGCCTTTCTTACGCCTCTGCCTATTGATTGTATTACTCTCACAAAGCTCTTTCCAGGTTCAATGAGAACAAGATTAAAAATACGA
>CEWK01132534.1_pt1 | contig 23909 bp, 38 predicted proteins | sample 531431 | NCBI WGS metagenome assembly CEWK01 (sample SAMEA2623059, study PRJEB7988) | marine metagenome | isolation source: saline water (ENVO:00002010), including
TCTGATCGTTTTCCATGTCCGGATGTTCCATAATGGCATCACGCAGATCACTGATCATAGATAAAATTTTTCCGTCTGTGACTGCTTCTTCCTGCACCGGTACGTTTACACCGTCGATCCTGTTCAAGATTGTTCTGATGTCTTCGTAATTTGTGCTCATATAGTGTATTTATTTCAACAAGTTGTCCAATCCATAAGAAGGTTCTATGGCTCCATGCTTCTCTTTGGCTATCATATCCATCTGTACGGCTAGTTTAAAATCGAAATCTGACACGTCATTGGTTCTGTGCGTGTATATTTTCACTAGAACCTCATCATAGAATATGGCTATGTCCGCGTGGTGGTCTAGTTCTTCTTGAGGCTTCACAGTGTTGATCAAAAATTTGATTGTTTCGTAGTAATCTTCGAATTTGTATCTCTTTTGTAGACTGTTGTCTTTGTATTCCCAGTCTGGTAGATATTTTTTCCTTAATTCTTCTATTTTGTCTTTGGGTAGATTTTGGTAATCTCTAGTGGCACTCTCGGAAATATTTGCCTTCATAAACTGATTTGCGTCATTAGTGAATTGTGTAAGTTTTGCAAGTCCTCTACTGCCTGCCGAAGTAGGAGACGCTATTTGTTCACCAGAACTAATTGCTCCTCTCTGACGCATTTTAGTTACGTCATCCAAATATCTTTTATAGTTGTAGGGTATATCAGTCATTATACGTATTTATTTCCATAACACCATCTTGAAACGTTCTTTGTCAATTCCAAAATATCTTGTTTTCCATTCACTTTGTTCAAAAAAGCCTAGATGATGCCAATCGTCCTTATGTTTTAATATTTGCTTTGCCGAATGTTGCCAATCTTGTTGCACTAAGAACTGATCCATTATCTGTTTTTTATCGGCAATTTCTTGATATTCAAAACCGTCGAACTCCCAATGCAATACTTCAAATACATTTCCGTCCTGATCACAGTAGTCGATCGAAAAATCTAACCCCCATTTTGGTTTCATTGCAATTAATTTATGTAAATGTGTGTTTGCACTCGACCATGATTGAAGTTGTGACAATGCGTCTTGTGTGAATCCTTTACGCTCAAACATATATGCATGATTTATGTGTGGACCATCTGCAGGATTCTGATCGATAAACCAATCATTACGCAAAGTAATATGATCATCATTTCTATGTTCGGTGAGATCATATCCATTTGCAACTGCATACATTTGTTCTAACTTTGTAAGATCGTATCCGTTTTGATCGAATAGACTTACGGACTCTTTTAATGGAGCCGCAAATACACTTTTGATTGATTCTGTATAAAATGGATCTGGATTAAACTTGTTTTTTGTAACGTGTAACTGCATACACGTAATTATCTATTTTTGTGGATCTAAATCGTTTGTGAATTTATTTTCTTTAGGCAATTCTATGTCTTCGCCCATGTCATCTTCATCATCAAACTCTTTGTCTAGCATTGGAACTTCGCCGTCTGTATCTTTTTCGTCGTCTTCCTTGTCTTCTTCTTTTTCCTTCTCACTAACAACTTCTTCTTCCGGCGCTTCCGCTTGTTCTACATCGTTGATAATTTCTGTAGTTTCTGGAGTTTTGATAAGAATGCTTGATGATTCTTCATTGTAAACTGCTTCATTGTCTGATATCGTATTATACAACTCGACAAGTTGTGTTTCTTCTGCATTCTTGATATATTCTGTGATATCTTTTGCAATAACTTCTCTGAATGATTTTGTATCATATGTCTGTTCTTCTTTTTGTTCAGTTTTTAGTTCAGCCAGTTGTGCTTCTAGTTCTGCAATTTTGTCTAATCTATTTTGTTCTTCATTGACTGCTTTTTTAATATTTGTTGATATTGAATCATCCGCATCTGATTCTGCTATGGCTTTGGTGATTGCTGAACTTTCTGTTTTTGCACTAGTGATTGATTCAACAAGTTTTTCTGCTTTTTCTGAAACTTTAACAGGTTCCACATATTCTTTGATACCGGCCAGTTTTGCAATATCAGAAAGTGTGACTTCTTTATCGTCCAATACTTTTGGTTCTGATCTAGCGGCTTCCATTAATGAATTTCTTTCTTGCTCTGGAGTCAAGTTGCTCATATCCTTCAAACGAGCCACAAGGTCAGCGAAACTAGTTTCTTTTGTTGTATTACGTGCCATATGAGTATTTATGTTTGTATTTGTTTTATTTAAGTTGTTGATTAAGCATTATAGCAAGTTTTGATTCGTATGCCAATGCTTCTGTTTGGATAAACTTGCTGTATTTGTCCTGCATACTTTTTACGAAGTTTAAATCTTTACCAGAACTGAGTCTTACTTTGACTGCTGATAAATCATTCTTTATCATTTTAGCAAGTTCATCATTACCTTGATCAACTGCCATTTCATATGCAGTGTTCATGGCCTGTACAGCAGGAACACTATTATCTATAGCATTTTGTATACTACCTATTCCTGCCATGCCTGCAACTAGTACACCGGCCATTGCTAGACTTTTTGCCCAATCTTTTAGACCTTCCTCTAAATCTTCTGAATCATTTAAATGCTTGTCTTTAATCTTGCCGATCTCTTGATGTGAGGCACCCTTGCCAGCGGCACTCTGTATGGCCTTCATGCCTGCCTTGCCGTATTTCTTTACACCTGCTCTATACAATATACCACTTTCGTTTGCGTCATCATCTTTCATTGCGTTTTTTGTTGCTGTTGCGTACATCACTGCTTCTGCGTCTTTGCCGTATCTCTTTTTGAATCCTGCTTTGTTTTTCTTCATTCCTTTGACGATCTTCTCCCTCTTGTTCATTTCGCCTTTGGTCATATTCCTACCAGATGTGCTGTGTTCCCCGCCGTGTGCCTCATCCGTGTTTTTTCTATTTTCTTTGGCCATTTCTTTTTCTACTTCATTAACTCTTTTAGCCAAAATTCTCATCATGCCAGGCTTTGTATCAACGTCATCTAATTTTGTTTCTCTTGCTAATATCTCGTCTATATTTTTTTGTACAACCTGTGCATGTTTTTGTAATGTGTTTGAATCTAGTTCTTCTCGGTATGGATTTAATTTTTGATATTCTTCATAGTTGTGTACACCCTGTAGATAATCAGCGGCCTTGTTAAGTTTGCTCTGCACCCAACCTTCGAGGTCATCACCCTTGTTGATCATCTGCATCAACTCTATCGCATACTTGGCGGTGTGGTACAGTGTGGATTTGCTCATGTGTCCCTCGCCTGCGTCTTCCTTCACGCCATACATTGTGCCTGTGCCTTTGGGCATTTTTTTCATTTCTGACATTCCCCCATCATCATAAAGGCCTGCCTTTTCGCCCTGCATGTAACCATGTACTTTCTTGACATAGTCACCGGCTAGGTCAATCTTCTTGGCCACCCATGCCTCCATCTCCGCACTGTCGTCTATCATGTTGTGTATCTTGATCGCGTGTTTTCCAATTTTAAGCAATTGGTTCAAGGCCATTGAGGCCTCGTATGTGTCCGCCTCAACTGGTTGATTGTGTAATTCTGTGATTCTCATTTTAGTTGAATCCTACGTGTGTTATTTCTGGATATTCTTTTTTGAATCTCTTCGCTTCCATGTCATACATTTCAACTTCGTCGTAATAAGGATTGTCTTTGTCACTGACATTCATTCTAAGATATTTGTCAGTTCCTTTAAGGAAATCATCTATAGGCATTGAACCTGTGTTTTCAAAATCCGGATCGAATCCTAATCTTGACAACAACATCCTAGCACTGGCGTTTGATCTGTGTGGTGTCTTGAATTCCATGTTATCCGGATAAGTCATTGTTTTGCCTTCTGGATCTTTAGGATCTTTGTAGTAACCGTAAAAATCTGCACCCTCTTCTATCTCGCCATCTGTGAGATCCTTGCTTGGTTTCATTATTGACAAATAACCTTCTTGGTCACCGTACATCTTTTTGAATGTTTCTGGATCGTGATCAGCAATGGTTTTCATGACATATTCTCTTGGGGCAGTATCTGAATTTTCAATGTGTTGTGCCAGTGATTTCAACATCTGTTTGTCTAGCAATTCTGCAGATTTTTTGAACATGTCATAGTCCATTGAATCTGGACCTACTTCGTCTGCATATCTATTGATTGTTCTTACTGCTAGTGTTGATCCGTCTTTTTTGAATTCGTAAAATCTCATAGTAATAATATTTATTCTACACTGCCTTCGTATCTACAGTGCCTACAAACCTCTATTTCGTATTCTCTGCCGTCGTAATCAACTTCTTTTCGATATAATGGGCCTTGGTGTGCATCAAAACCACAATTTAGGCATTTTACAATCCATTCTTTTTTAAGCAATAAAGGTTCTGTTGTGCCTATCATTATGGGTACCTCTTCACTAGTGGTCCGCCCATTAGGTTCACGCCGGGTAGATTGTGTGCACCTTTGGCGGTACCGTTGGGATTTTTTGGTTGCACAATTTTTGGTAATTTAGGTGCCTTTGTGCCAGAAACACCCGGTGATCCAGTAAAGGATTTTTTAAATCTGTCCTTGCCTATTGCTATGTGTGGTGACACAACTGTGGCTATATTTCCTGCACTAGTGGCCCCTGCGGTTGCGGCCTCACCTATTTTCTTATGAGATATAATTTCGTTTATTTTCATTTTAGGTATTTAGTATATTGTAATGTAGCATTAGATTCCGAAATCTATGTGGTTTCCAAAGGCTTCCAAAATGTGCAGGCGATTTAGTTCCAATATAATGCACACCAAAACGTTTCTGCACAGGCCATTTGATATTGAAACTGCCACCAAACTGCTGTCGATAATCCAAATGCCCATTTTGACCATCTCTTTCTACTATTGCACTGCCTAAATTGGAGGGCCATGGTTGTTTGCCATTATGCATCATTATATTTGTATAATCTTCATTGCAAGATTCTGAGCCGACCTTTCTCCATGGTTTGAACCAATATTTTTTGTGTAATAGAGATTGCGGCATCAAAAAACAACTGTAAAAAACAAAATAAGAATATTTTGTCATGAAGCCATTTGTGTAATTTGTGTTATCGTTATGGATTTCCAGTGAAATATTCTTACCAAGTTGTTTTCCATCTAATGTATATAAAAATAATTTTTCCGGAAACTTGTCTGGATTAACAAGGTCTTCTCCTAAATTATTTTCTTTGGTAATATAATTGTCTTTACCATAGAACTCTTCAACAAGGTTGCCTTTTACATCAGTGGTCAAACCAACAGTTTCTACCGGTTCATTGAAATTACGTTTATTGGTGTCAAAATTAGATAGTTTAATATCCTTGTCTAGGCATATATCATCTATTAAAGTATTATCAGAATATACCCTGACATTTGCTGGATTGCGGTAATACTTGAAAAAGAAACTTAGACCTAACACATATCGCATATGTGTAATTATTTTTTCTTTTTACGTCCTGACTTCATGTTGGCACACCAATGATACATCTTTGCACGTTCACCTGATGCCTTTTTGGCCTTGCTTCTTAAACTTGTCACTGACCCTTTGCAACTAGCACCACTGCGTTTTACACGACCTGGTCGGCTTTTGCCTTTTTTCTTACCATCAGCAAAATTCTCCATAAACTCTATAAATTCTTCTCTCATTGTTTTTGGCTTACCTTTGCCTAGTCCTAATTTTTTGACATTCATGTATTCACCGCCAACAGGTACATCTTTGGTAGCATTTTGTTTTGTTACTATGCCAACTCCAGCGGCCTCTTCTTTCGGTACGCCCTCTTTAACACAGTTAGGAACCATTTTGTTGCCTTTTTTCTTCAATCCTTTTTGTTGGTATCCGTGCCAGCAAGTGCCACGTGCTTCATTATTTTGTGTGACTGGTGGTACTTTAGATCTCTGTGCGTCTTTTGGATCAGTTTCTCTTGCGCCTCTTTCTCTAGCATCTTTTGTAAGACGTCCTTTCACAAGGTTCCCAGATTTTGTAAAATAAGTTCCTGGAGGTGCTTCTTTTGTTTCATCAATTTCATTTGCTCTGTTATTACTATGATTTCTGAATCCAAATCTATTATTTGGTCCTTTACCCGGTAGATGAATAAGACCTAGCGGCTTAATGGTTTGTGGCATGATAAGTCCACGTTCTAAAATATCTTTGATTCTCATTTTTTTACCCTAAAAGGATACGCCATCATTGAATGATATCCCATTCTACTTTTTCCTGTTGCTCTCTTTTCAATTTTTTTTAATTGTTTGTTCACATCAGGATGAACGTATTTTCTTACGTATTCTGTTATTTCTTTAATCTTCATCTTTGTCTCTGAGCACTATTACTCCACAAGCAAGTCTCTCACCTGCGTTTCCTGTTTTTAAACTTTCATCGTCTCCACCTTTGCCTAGGTCGTCCTCATCCTCATGAACCACTAGACCTCGACCAATCACAGAACGCTCGCCAATCAAATCAACCCTATGTGCTTTTATTGAGAATTCCGCTTTGCCATTTTCGTCTGCTGTGATATTGCCTAGGTCGCCAACGTGTCCTTCGTTGATATCTCCATGATTGACTCCATCTGGATTGTAATGCCCACCCATGCTTTTGCAACCATCACTCATGTCACCAAACTCATGTATATGGAATCCATGCAATCCAGGTTCCAAGCCTGTGATGGCTCCTTTGATTAAAGTTGCAGTGCCTGGTGCCTGCATCAACAAAATACTGCCTTTAACATCATCTGAATGTTGTAAATCACATTGTGCAATAATTTGGTCTTTTGATTCTGTAATTGACTTTACCTTAGAACAACTGCATTCTTTCGCACGGGTCCTAGGACAATTACTTTCATTTAAAAATTCAGTGGCTCGCATATGCGAGTATTTATTTTGATTTTGGCATTGGGTTCTCACCTGTAAGTTTGGGTTGTGCAAACCAAAGTTTAAACCATTCGTCGGTTCCGGGTTGAATGTTATGTTTTTTTTGGTATTCCGACTTTTTAGTGCCTATATAAGATAGGTTTTCACCCATTGATGAGTTATCTTGTGGCATTTTATCAATGCCTGCTAATTGTTTTATTCTCTCGAGTTCATCCATTATTCAAACCACTTTCTTGTCCATACTAGAAAACCAACACTGACCACCATTACAACTATTGCAGTTGGATATGGAAATTTATATCCGCCATAAAACAAAGCGATGCCTCCAAATGTTACCATCAGTATTGTTCTGAGACCTTGAAATAATTCTTGAGGGAATATATCCCATCTGTTACGCCTCATTATATTTTCCAACTTTCTAGTTGCTGTTTTGTGGGTTTCATGGGTTTTTCTTTTTTGATCTCCCCACCTTTTTGTAAGAACTTTTGCATTTTTTCATCAAGTTCTCTTTGTCTTTCTGCTGGTGATTTCTCCTCACCTTTTATCTCATAGGGTCTATTGATCCCGCTGTGTTTTGCCATATGCCTCCAGTGCGTTTTTGACTTTGTCCAAGGAATCTCTGTTTGCCTGATACAGAATACCGTATCCACCTGCACCCTGCCAACGTTGTATGTTGATAGGCCGGTCATCTATTAAAATGTTAGGTGTGCCTGTGCCTTTGTCTTTTGCATAAGACTCTTTTCTTCCTGTGACAATTATTTCATCTGGAGTATCTATGTTGTTCGATATCCATACTTTTTTGTATTTTCCTGAATTTTCATGATCACCTCTTAATGGTGAAGTGTTTATACTAAATTTTCCACCGGTAAATTTTTTCACCATGTCAATCAAACCATCCGCTGATTGAAATTTAGGAAGTGTAGCAAAGAAATCTGTACCAGTTATTCTATCAATTACTTCCTTTTTAAGATCCTTAGTTTTATCATTGGTCAACTGTTTCCAATGTTCGACACCATACATCTTTTCTACCCCGCCAAAGAAGTCTGCTAAGACTCCGTCCATGTCCAAATAGACTGTTGGTTTACCATCTGTCATATCTTCATTATACAACTTTTTGTTGTTTTCGTCAATCGTTACTCCAAGAGCATCTTGTATCTTGTTGTAAATTAACTCACTTTTAGAACCACCTAGTGAAATTTTGGAAAATTCGTGCCATTGTCCTTTTGCCGCCAACTCTCTGGCCTTTGACGCAGATGCCCCAGAAACTCCCTCTGCATCAGGATCTCGCTGTCCTGCATTTACTACTTTTATATCATCAAATTTGTACAGGTCATTCCCTTGCTTATCTGGTTTTCCATTGTATTGATTTAATAATTTTTCAAATTCTTCCACCCTATCTGAGCCAGCAACCATTATAATTTTTGTTCTACCCTCTGATTGAATTTTTTGTAATGCTTTTATTATTGTGTTAGATGATGCGTCACCTACTGCAACTTTGGGATAAAATTGCTGTATGTACGCCTGTTTATCTGCAAAGGATAAAGGGTCTGTCTTGTTGTTCTGTTTGTGTGATAAAAAAAGAAATGCTTTACCGTTGGCTTTGTCAGCCGTTGTCATAAGTGTTTGTATTAATTTTTGGTGTCCTATTGTGGGAGGATTAAATCGGCCAAATGCAAATACGGCTGTTGAACGATCGTCCTCTCTAAGAAACAGTTCCTTGAGTAACATCGTATTCGCCTTGTTCTATATTTTCTTTTTCTCTATCGGAAATAATTCTGGCCACCCTTTCTCTAGTCTCTTTTGGGAACATATCTGCTACATCTGATCCCGGTGTGCCATATTCTTTTACATATTCTCGTGCGGCATCATCAACCAAATACATCCAAAGTTTCTGTGCTTTTTCATGGTCATACACATTCCTTTTCATTTTTCTTTTGATGTTTGATATAATAGGCATAAACCGTCTACGATAAAGGTCCTCATTGTTCATTATGAATGAATCAAGTTCGTTAACCGCGTCCGAGTCTATATTTTCTGTGATAAATTGTGATGCTCTCATACAAGCATATTTATTAGTAGAGATTCTCTAAAAGCCACATATAAAAAGGTGAAGTAAAACTTAATTCCCACTTGCCGTTATGGCCCATAGTGTCACAATTTTGCCAATGTTTGTCCAAAACAACGCCATTTGCTTCTTGTTGTGACCTCCATGGTTCCTGATATTGTGGAGTATATGTTCCTTTATGTACCATGTTTCCTAGATCTATTTCGTCAATTTCTATGGATGCAATATGCAATAGTTGGTCCTTTAAAATATCTCCCTTTTCATTTACTATGGTTTGATATCCATCTTTTCCTTCCCTGATTATGGTTAAAGTGTATTCTTTATCCTCTTCCATTTCTGCTTCAAACTCGATCAATGTTGGATTTTCTTTAGTGCCATCTATTTTAGTTTGTGGGAAATATTCTTTTCCTGATATCAGGATCGTTGCTTTTGGTAAATCCTTCCACCAAGTTGAATATAATTGTATTTTAAATTTTAATTTTTCTGTTGCCATGAAAATTCTAATCCTGCTGTGTGTCCGACATATGGTTTATTTACAACTTCTCTGAACAACTCAATTGTTATTTGAGTACCTTCAAGTACCACTTTCATATACTTGTCGTTCTGACTTAACACCTCGGCTGTCTTTGTTTTTCCGTTGTTGGTACAGGTTATTTCTATTGTTTCCATACGTACATACTTTCAAATTTTTCTGTAATTTCCACCCTACGTCCGCCTTGTGCTTCAAACTCACTTATGAATCTGTCTATCAAATTTGCGGCCAATCTTCTGTACTCTGGCAAAACATCTCTTTGCAATTTCTGTATAGACTCTTGTGGTACAGTCTGAATTATTGTGCCAACTGGCACATTGTCAATCCAACTCCCTGCCTTGCACATATCGTTTTGTATTTTGTGTAATTCTTTTGTAGGATTAAATGTTGGCAATATTTTACGTGACTCGTCCACTAATATACTCATTAGTGTTCCAAAATAATCTTCATTGTGTATTACTTTTTGCATCTATTTTTTAATTGGCACAAACTTATCTGTTTCTAAATCATATACAAGTCCGTGCTTTGTTGCATTGTCAATTTCCTTACCCTGGTTGGCGTACATTGCCTGCATATCTTTTTTAGTACCATCTGCATTATAGCATTTAGGGTTCTTCCAGAATAGGAATCCACAAGCACCATTAAATTTTTTCACATAATTTAATCCAACATTAATCCCATCTTTTCCATTCTGACCCGAAACATCTTGTCTATATTCTGCACTAAAGTTGAATGTTGCATCTAGATCATGACTTGGTGTATGGGTGTAAAAGAATCCAATGTTTTTCTCTTTTGTTTTTTGTTTTAGATCGCTTTTAATGTTTGTGTAATTGATGCTACCATCTAAATTTACACTCTCGGCTACTTCCAAATCCATCGTACCCGATGTAATATGACTTGGAAGTGAGAACGACCAACCGAGAGTGTTATTCTCATCTTTATGCATTTCATAAGCCACTCTATATGACTTTGTTTTTACATCTGAGAATGCTGTAATTAAACTATCTTTGGTTGTTTTGATATCTGTTGCTCCTTGCGTGTAGTTGAAACTTAAAACATTATTGCCTAACGCATATTCTATACCAATGTTACCAAAATTAGTACTATTGTTGTCACCAACTGCCAATGCACCATCCGAATAATTTCCTAACCACGTATCCTGCTCATTCATAGTACCAATGCTTGTTTTTAATTTTAAATTTTTATGCAACATAAAATTTTTGCCAATATTTAAAGAATAATCGCCTCCACCATTTTCACCTGTATATAATCCAAAATTATAGTTGTTAATTAAATTATACTGCCCTCCTTGACTAAATGATCCATAACTTTGTTGAATAGGTAGAAAAGTGTTGTTATTGTTCATTAGCATATCTATATCAGAATATTTCCTGTTGTCCTTGACAGTAAAACCATTACCCAAATTCATGTAATAGTCTCTGTCATAATCATCTAGAACCATTATCTTCAAATTAGATAGGCTAGAAAATGCACTTGAATTTCCTGTGGCAAAATATGTGTTGTTTAGAGATGTAACAGTACCGTCGACTCTGCCTGTTGTTGGAATACCTATTGCACCTTGTGGTTGTGTTGCCTCGTCTAGGTCCAACATACCTTGTCCATGTATATTGACATTGTATCCGTTGATGTTTGTGTCTGCCGTGTTCAATACAAGTTTAACAAGATTCTCACCTTTCATGTGAGGCCACATCTGATGCAGTATACCTAATGCACCTGTAACCTGAGGTGCCGCCATACTAGATCCACCCATTTTTGCATAGCCATTTCCGGGTACACCAGATTCAATACTATTACCAGGAGCCAATATATAAAAGTCTTTTGTTTGGTATGTGTCGGCACAGGCGTTGTTTACAATATTTAGACATACGTGCCCTGACTTACTGCCTACAACTTGTCCATCTGCTTTTGTACCACCCCAGTTACCCACGATAATCATTTTTCCACCTAGTACTAGGTTTCCGTTATTGTCTACTTCGGTTGCCCAAATACCTGGATCTAGTGCAAAATCATAATTCATCGAACCATTTATGTATAATCCATTTCCTGCAGAATTAACTAAAATAATATCGTTGTCTGTTCCTACTTTCCAATATTGAGCACCACCTCCGCTATTATCCATTATACTTGTAATTTTTGGCGCCGAGAACGTGCCATCACTTAATTCAGTAATTGAACCATAATGATAGTTTGGATTAGTCTTATTGAAACTCATGTTCACTGCTACAATATTCATTGCCTCGCCACCATCGGATTTCTTTGCTTTCAACTTTGCCATGTCCTGTATGGCGCTATTGGCATAACTCATATGTGCTGATCCATGTCCATGATAGTCAACGTTGGCTCCGACTAACTCGGCATCAAAGGCGACACCGTGAAATTTATTGTTATCTTTTTTACCTGCAATAATACCAGCGACATGGGTACCGTGCGAAACATTCTTACCACCGTTTGCAACAGTGCCTAGTTCATTTCCGTTTTCGTCTTTGGTACCATCCTCGTATCTAACATAGTTGTTGTACCATTTGTATTTGCCATCGAGTGATTCGTGATCTGTTTCCTGATATGAATCAATTACACCGAGAACTGCACCCTTGCCTGTCCAACCTCTAGCATAGGCCTTGTCAGCATTAATAATTGATTTACTAGTATCTGCATTAAATTCACTCGTTTTAAAATCATCTGCGTTGGTGCTCAGACCTGTTGTTTTTGTACCCAGGTCAACGTCATCGTCAGTATATGCATTGTTCTTCAATGTCTTACTTGCTTGTGAAATAAAGGTATCTGTAATATCTGGCGTCAAGAATATATTACTAGATACAACGTTCTCTTTGACTGTTCTTGTAGTCTCTTCGGTTTGTATAGTAGTCCAATCTGTGTAAACTTTTGCTTGTGGTGTTTCTATAATTTCTGTTGTACCGTCTTTGTAGGTAACCTTTTTCCTCTTTGTTGTTATAGTCCAGGTTCTCTTTTGTTTTGTTTTTGTGTCCTTATAGACAACATTATCTGAAGTTGTTGAAACTGCAGGTTTAGTGATTGTAGTTTTACTATAATTGTCTATGATTACCCATACTTGATTCTTTGTGCCTGTTGATTCTGTCCTTGTTTTTGTGTAATCTACAGTTGCAGTTGACTCTGATCCTGCTACAACTTCTGGTGTATTTGCTGTCGTGCTTACTTTAGTCGTGGTAGTAAGTGTACCATTTGTACCATAAGCGGAATTCCATTCTGTTGTTGGATCACTTACAACATCTGCAAGATGTTCAGTTGTGACAACAGGATTAGATCCTTCTTGGTATTGCACCACATCTTCTACTTTGGGTGATAGTTCTGTCTTTGTTTCTGCTACACTACAACTTGGAGTACTTTGCGTGACTGTTGTTCCGTCAGCACTTAACTTTGTGGTTTCTGTCCAAGTACAAGTTTTTGTTTTTACGACTTTAGTTTGTGGTGTTGTGACCTTTACGGTTCTTTTTTCCTTCCCACCTTGTCCTTCAATAGTTTCCCAAACAGAGTTTGAAAAGTCCTCAACTGGAGTACCATCTTCTGTTTGATTATAAGTTTCTTCTGTTGATTGTTTTGCTTCTGTGCTTACAATTTGTTTTGCATTAGCATATTCAACTGCCGTACTATTTTTTTCTTGTGTAATAATTTCTTCTGCTTTATCCTCTTTTGCAACTTTGTTTAATTGCTCTAGTGTGATTGTTTTACCTTGTGATACTCTTGTTATGATAGGCTTGACATGATCTCTCAAATATACCATGGCCGCATATGCTTCTTTATAAGATGCTGAATTATAAATTTTGTATTTGTCTGCGTTGTTTTGATTTGCAATTAATGTTTCTGATTGTGCCCAAAGAGCCTCTGCTTGTTGTAATTGTCCTAGTAATGTGTTGGCAGTTGAAATATCTTCTGCGTCAGGTCCTGTAATTACGGCCTGTAATGCACCGTAGTCTCCACCAGATATTGTTGATTGAAAAGTTGATAATAGACTTGAATAAGAACTTACAATGGAACTTGATCCAGATAAGTTTGATAAATCTTTTTGTACGAAATCATTTACAGCACCAACACCGGATCCACCACCACCGCCTCCACAGGCAGTTAAGGTTGTTGCCATCGCACCCGAAAGTAAAATATTTCTTAGTTTACTCATTGCAACATACTCCCTATTACTAATCCACCTAATAAAAACCACATTAGATAATGAGTGTATGCTGATGATTTTTTGAGAACCTTGTATCCGTTTGCTCTCAGGCAAATTACATGGGCATCTACCGATTCCGCTGTAATGTTAACATCTACAGTCTGTATCTGTTCTAAGTCTTTGTCGTTCATAATACTAGTATAACATATTACCAGTATTAGTCAACCAAGTTGGTCTTGCTAAAATCTACGTTTTATGGAAGGTTTTTACGAATTTAAAAAAATTGCTGAAACCATTGCACCATTTCCTGAAGCATTTGTGGTTTCAATTTTGGCTCTTACCCATACATAGTTGCCAGTGAAATTAAAAGATGCTATTGTAGTGCTTTGATCTGATGTGTATGTAGTTCCTGAAATATCAAAATAGTCATCTTCGGTTGGCGTAGTAGCAAGTGATCCTTGCATCCTAATTGATCCAATGAAGTCGTCTGTAGAGTCACCTCTGTTAACCACTTGATATGCAACTGTATGTACACCGTCTGGTTGTGAGTAGTAACCGTCACCTTTTGCTTTGTCTGTTACAAATCCTGTGTGATCTAGAGTAGTAGTTGTGCTACCGTCCGAATTTTCGGTTGTTGTGATTTCTTCAACAATCAGTTCATTTGCGTCTGTAACTGTTTTCACAGTGAAAGTTTTGTTATTATTAGTAGTTCCAGATACAGTAATTAAATCTCTTACTTGAAAATTGTTTAAAGAAGTAGTAGTTGATGTGATTTTGTACACGCCACTAGTGGCATTGAAACTAATATCAGCGCCTGTTACGTCGCTTATATGAGATTTTGCTCCAGATAATGTTGTACTTGTTTGTGCCATTTGCAGTTATTTATTCGGCTTTGCGTCTCTTGAATCTTGCAGTTTTTGGTCCAAGTCCATATACAGCCGCCAATTCGTTAGGTTCTTGCCCATCAACGGTTAACACATTTATATAATTTATTTTATGTGCTTTTCCGTCTGCTTCACCCACTTCTTCACATATACAAAATTCATCCTCTGCTTTTTTAACTTTTAAGAAAGCCTTTTTGAATACAGGTGAACCCCATAGGCTTTTCTTAACCACACTTTCCACGATTGTATCTGCTCCAAAAATTTTGTTATCTTTTAATTTTTTTATCGCTTCCATTTTTAATCCTTTCAAATTTGATCACTTTATCTATCATATCACCTGCAATTACATATAATGGTGATAAAAATTTTTCTTCTGTTACATAAAAATAACTTGCTGGATACCAATAATCCTTGCCTTCTAACCAATCTATTAGCAATCCATTTGTCACATATACATTATCAATATTGTTATCTAAAAATTTTAATAATGCTTGTCGTTTATCCGAATCAACAAATTTTGCCTTTTGTTTTTTTAGATGAATTTGGTATCTATATTTTCCGTGAGGTAATTTAGAACAACCAACTGTATTTTCTTCTAATTTATCAAATCTAGGATCCACCACAGTTGATCCAACCCAGTCCTGCCAAAAATTGCCAATTAATTGATTTGCTAATTTTTTATCTGTGTAAAATATTGCCTGTGTTTGTTGCAACCTAAATTTCATCTTACTCCTATTTTGTTTTATAAATTTAGCCAGTTTAATGACGTCTGAGGTTGCTTTCCAAAATTTTGTGTTTAGGTATTTTGTTGTAGATTGTTTTCCATCGATAAAACTTTGCAAATGATCATCTGTTGTTGGATACAGCATAGGTGCCCATTTTAGAGCAAAAGATGTTTTATATCTATATCTGCCGTAAAAAAGGCGATTATGATGTTTTCTCATCTGCCACTTTTGGTTTAAAATTATCAATAACTTTAGGTGCTTTGAAATTAATTAACAATTTAGGCACAATGTCCTTGCTTAAACTTACTTCAACCATTCCACCTTCCTGTAATTCACCAAACAAGATCATTTTAGATAACGGTTTCTTTATTTCTTCGTCAATGACACGTTGTAAAGGCCTCGCTCCTAATTTGGCATTAAAACCTTTTTTAACCAAAAATTCTATTGCATCGTCTGTTGCATTAACTTCTACATTTTTTTCCATTGTCATTGTATTAAGTTCTTGCAAGAATTTTTTGACAATTGACTTCATTGTTGGTTTTTTCAATTTATCAAATTTTATTATTGCATCTAATCTATTCCTAAATTCTGGTGGGAAGAAACGTCTTAATGCAATATCGTCCTCGCCTTCTTTTTCTAATTTTCCAAAGCCTATGTTGTTCCTTTCATTCTCTTCTGCACCCAGATTAGATGTAAGGATTAGAGTAATATTTCTACAATCTGCTTTTTTACCATTAGATCCTGTTACAGTTCCATAATCCATAACTTGGAGGAGCATATTTGTTACATCTCGATGTGCCTTTTCTACTTCGTCAAATAACACCACTGCATGTGGATTTTTCTCAATTTCATTTATAAACATACCACCACCCATTTGCGAATCTTCGAATCCTACATATCCAGGAGGTGAACCAATTAGTTTTGCAATAGAATGCTTCTCTTGATACTCCGACATATCAAATCGTATCAGTTCCGTGCCTAAAGTTTTTGCCAGTTGTCTTGCAGTTTCGGTCTTACCACAACCTGTTGGCCCTAAAAACAAAAAGGATCCAACTGGCTTGTTTAAATTTTTTAAACCTGCCCTAGCAACTAGTATTTTATCAGTGATAGTATTAATTGCTTTATCTTGTCCAAAAACTTGTAATTTCATTTTTTCTTCTAAGGTTTTTAAATTACTAGTTTGTTTTTGGGACAGTTGTTCTATGCTGATTCCTGTTAGTGTAGATATTTCATGTATGATTTCGTCATGATCTATTTTACCTTCCTTGACGCCATTTAGTCTCAGCCTTGCACAGGCAACATCGATAATATCTATTGCTTTGTCAGGCAGTTTTTTATCTGCTATAAATTTACTTGAATAGTCTACGGCATCTTCGCAGGCCTCATCTGTTATTATGCAGTTATGAAACTTCTCATAGTATTGTTTGACACCTTTAAGTATTTTAATAGCAGTGTCTTTTGTTGGTTCACCGACTTGCAGTCTTTGGAACCTTCTCATCAACGCTCTGTCCTTTTCGAAATACTTTCTGTATTCTTCCCAAGTTGTACTTGCAATTACCTTTATTGATCCTTTTAATAATGCAGGTTTTATGACATTTGCCATATCCATGCTATTTCCTTGACCAGTTGCTCCAGCACCAACCATCATGTGTGCTTCATCTATAAACAATATAGACTTGCCTTTTTGATCCAATGCGTTCACAATAAGTTTTAACCTTTCTTCAAAGTCTCCTCTAAACTTACTACCCGCAATCAAACTATTGATATCCAAACTCCAAACTATGTGATCCTTGATATATTCAGGAACATCTGCTTTATTTTTTGCAATTCTTCTAGCAAGTCCTTCCACGACTGCTGTTTTACCAACACCCGGGTCACCCACTATCAAAACATTATTTTTATTTCTTCTGGCTAAAATTTGTTTTAATTGATTTGTTTCTTCCTCTCTTCCAATCACTGGGTCAATCTTTTTATCAAAATACTTTTGATTTAGGTTTTCACAATAACTTTTTAGTATACGATCTGCTTGATTAGGCCTTAGTTTTTGCTCTGCACCCGGCTGACCTCCTCCCATGGGAGCCATTCCCTCGTCTAAAATAGTTTCAGTAGAAACTAGATCCATTAAATCTTGTTTATTAACCATATATTTTTTTAGGAAGTATGCGGCATAACTTTTCTTTTCGGAGAAAATGCTTATTAAAATGTCAATAGAACTGACGTCTTGTCTGCCTTGGAATAATGCCTGCGTAAATGCTCTGTTCATAAGTCTTTCTAGTGATGCAGTTTTTCTTGGCGTAATAGGTTCTTTACTTTTAGTTTTGATATCATTACATTTTGTGTCTAAGTAATCTTCGATGTCTCTAATTAAACCGCTTACGTTTACTTTGAAATCTATGAGCACTGTGCCTATTGATTGATCTTTTATCAAAGCAAGTGCAACGTGTTCTATTGTAACGTATTCGTGCTTTCTTTTCTCTGCTTCGTTAACTGCGTTTTCGAAGATGTTTTCTAGTCCTTCGTTTGCTTCTAGCATTTCCACTCCAATCTATTGTTCCGTGTTGTATTTTTGTAAATGTCGCTAAATCTTTGTCGTCCCATTCCAACTCTTGTTGTATTGCACATATCAATCTTTCCACTGCTTTTTGTTCTGGTGTTTGTTTTCCGTATGTGCCTGATAGTACTTTCCATAGTTTAGTATCCTTTGGTCTTTTTATTTTTTTCTTGCCATTTGCCATCGTAATTTACTAATTCGTTTATTAAACGTAATACCTTCAAGGTGATCACATTCATGTTGGAAGCATTTGGATTCCATTCCGTCGAGCCTTGCTGTTTTTTTTGTTCCTTGTTTTGTTTCATATTCGATTTCACAAATTTTTGGTCTTTCTACTTTCAACCATATGCCTTTAAAACTTAAACATCCTTCTTCGTCAATTATTTTTTCTTCACTAGTTTTAGTAACACGTGGATTCCATATTATAACAGGTTTTTTGAAAGTGTCAAATGACTCCGATCCGATTGCGAAGAATCTTTTGGTAATGCCAACCTGGTTTGCCGCAAGTCCTATTCCAAAATTTTCTTGCATCAATTTGATGTAATCATGCTCGAACTTTTCTAAATCGTCGTATCCTTCTATGCTATCGTTTTTGTTCCAGTCTGAACTTACTTGCATTAAAGTTTCATGTGGGTATTGGAATATTTCTATCATTGTTCTCTTGCCTTAAGTGCTTTTAAGTTTTCTAGTTTCCATTCGTTTGTTGTATTAGGATCTTTCCATTTTATTACATCTTCCTCTGTCCGACTGCAACCGAGACAATATCCACTATCTTGATCGAATATACAAATTTTCATACACGGACTAGGTATTTCATTACTCATAAATTTTTAATTTTTTTCAAATCTGCGGCAGATAATTGCGGTATAAGAACCATAATTCTGACCAACATGTTTCCCCTAATATTTAATGTTTTATGCACTGGCATTCCTTTTCCTTTAACTTGCAACGTTGTATTGGGTTGTGTTCCTGCCGGCACTTTGACTTTTATAATGCTGTTGTCTAGTTCCTTTATCTCAACAACACATCCTCTAATTGCTTCAAAACAACTTATAGTTTTAGTTGTGTGCAAATCGTTACCCTCACGTGTAAACCCATCACAATCCAACACAGTCATTTGTACCATTAAGTCGCCACGCGGCACATTTTTAATTGAGTCATCTCCCATGCCTTTGTATCGAAATGTTATTCCGTTTTGTACACCTGCAGGAATTTTGACTGTGGCAAATTCTTCCTTGCCAGATGGCAATTTGTAAGATATAGTTTTTTCTAAATTTTGCATTACTTCTTTTAATGATACTGCCATACGAACATTGACACTTTTATTTCCTTGTTGCCTTTGTCTAAATGTTCTTGTTCGCACATTTGGATTGTTATTGAAGCCAAATCCTGAGAAAAAATCCTCAAAAATATCCTCACCAAAAAAGTCGCCGGATCTAAAACTAAAATTCCCACCCGTTCCTGGTTGTCCATATTTTCTGATTGTGTCATACTCCTGCCTTTTATTAGTATCTTTTAAGGTATCGTATGCTTCGTTGGCTTCTTTGAATTTTGCTTCGTCGCCACCCCTATCTGGATGTTCTTTTTTTGCTATCTCTTTGAATGCTTTTTTAATCTGATCAGAAGATGCGTCCTCAGACACCCCTAGAATGTCATAATAATTTTTCATTTATATTATTTTATAACAGATTAGTAGATTGTCAAGGTCTGGTAATTATTTTTTACCGTTTGGTAAGTTTGCACCAGGTTTGCCAACGTACAATCCAAAGAATGCCGCGCCGGCACCAACGATAGTAGATATGAACATTGCCTGGGCATTTGACGGTTCAGCCAATGTCATGAACCATGTGATCGACTTATAGAAAGCATAGATGTATGCCAACATAATTAATCTTGGAATCAATCTAAATTTATCTAAGATGCCTGCAGTCTTGTTATACCACGTAGGAGCATCATCACCTGTTTTTGGCACAAGGTCTTCTTTTGGAACTTCATATTCTTTGGAAACTTCTTTTACCTTTACTTTTGGTACTAACATATCTTCTTTTAATTCAGCCATTATTTTGCACCTTTAATTTTTGCGTTTCTTTTTCTGTGACCGTTCCATGCCACAAATCCACCTACTCTCAAAGAGTAGTATGCAAGTCTGTTCATTACATAAAAACCATTTACGATTACATTGATGTCTCTGAATATTTCATCTGCTCTCTTTTGTGTTATTTCACCCATTGTATCTTTCTTGTTTACTTTCAACAATGTTTTATATTTGTATGCGTAGTCATGCACCAGTCCACCTATCAGTAATACCCCGACCGGTGAGAAAAAAGTTCTTAGGAACTTTGGAATACTCGCGCCGTCGAATTGGAAGCCTTTTGGTATCACATATTCGGTACCATCAATGTTGTATTTCCAATCATCAGTCAATACCCAGTTTCTTGTGGCCAATAACCAACAAACTACACCGCCCCAGAATCCTTTGCCTTTTGTCGGAATTGGTATAGGTTGCAACTTAGGCATACCTTTGAAATTGAATTTCATTTTTGTTTTTGCTCTTTTATCTGTAAAATTTATTATCGCGGCTATAATAACAACAGCGATTAATATTGTCCACTGCCAAAATTTAATTGCTAATGATAAAATAAGTTCCATAATTTTTTCCTCTAATTAATAATATACGTATTTATTCGATGGCACCTTTCACAATGCCCTGTGCCACTAATTTCTTTCTATTTTTAAGATGTTGCTTCTGAATATCCGCTTTTGCACCGCCAAAATAAGCAACTGCGTGTCCTGTCTCACACATAATTTTAGATACTGATTTGTCCTTATACAAGAAGTCTCCCAGTACCCTACCAAACTTACCCTTCATGTCAACGCCTTTTTTGTTTATGGTAGTCTTTAACACTGTGGTTTTACCAAGCAACGATTTAAGTTTTGCCTTCGCGGCAAGTCCAAATTTCTTTTCTATTTTATTCCTTGTTCTAGATTCCGGTGTATCTATGCCCATTATTCTCACACGTTCGTTCTTTTGCCATATGCCAAAACCTAAGTCTATGTCAACATCGACTGTGTCTCCATCTATCACTCTAATTACTTTTGCTCTATAGGTCCACATATTAATCTAATATTATTGCCTTAATTGATTTTTCACCCATATAAACTTCTGTTTCGCCTTTGCCTTTCCAACACTGGTACTTCACACTTTCCGAGTATTGTCTTTCTGCAACACGTTTACCTCTTAAACACTGTGCCATGTTTTCTTGTATACGGTGTTCTTTAATTTCACCATTCACAAACATCAATAAGGCTACGACTGTCTCAATCATTATTCCCCGTTTCCGTTTTTATAAACAATGTCTCTGTCGGCATCTTTCAACTTATCAATATTTTGCTGTGCTTTTTCCATCTGCTTTTGTAAGAATTCTATATTGATTTTGTTGTCAGCCATGTTTTCGATATGTTCTTGCATCTTATCTACATTTTTATATAACTCTTCAATAAGCATGAATTGTTCAAGGTCATTCTGTGATTGACCTAACTCACCTCTAGGATATCTAATTCTGAAGTCTGTATTTTTTGTAACTTCGTTGTGTAATCTTTCATCTTCTGCAGTCATGTCCTTTTCTAATAGAACTGCCTGTGTTTCCAATTTGTTTATTCTTTCAACAACTCCAAAGTATGCCCATACTCCTAATCCAACCGCTACCACAATACTGATAAGATTCCTCATCGGCATTGATATTGCTGTGCTATCACTGATCTTCATTGTTTGTCTCCTCGTAGTATTTTTTGTATTCTTCCAATAGGTTATTTGTTTCCTGTAATTTTTGTCTTATTCTTGCAAAGTTTTTAGATAGTAACTGATAATCTTTATCTGTTATGCCAAATAAAACTGGATCTATGCCTGCCGCTTCCAGTTTAGCAAATACTTCTTCTGCGTTTTCACTCGTAATTATAATCCATTTTATTTCTTCTAACTCTAATGGTGTTGGCATTGGGTAGTTTAGATCTTGCCTTGGTTCTTCAACCTGTAGTATTTTAATACGTTTTTCTCCACCTATACTGCACCCGGTCAACAGCATTATTACCAAAACTAACAAGGCACCCTTGATGAACGATATCCAGGACACGGTATACCAACTAACTCCTAACTTGGCCTTCCACCAATCTATTTGGCTGTTATGCCATTCTAAAAATTTATTAATAAGGGACATAACTTGGGTTTGCTAACGCCGGGCATTCCGGGTTTATCTCCGATTTTTTTGTTGCTTTTAATTCTGCTTCTGTGTGTTCTGCACCAGAGGCCAGTTCAATACATCTAGCGGCATTCTTGCCACCTTTGTTTATAATTCTTTCTATTGCTTTTGTTTTGTCAATTGCCAGTTTACCAATATCCCTATCTTTTTTAGTGAACCTTTTGTCTAGATCATCTAGATCCTGTTTGAAAGTTTGTATCAATTCGTTCAATTTTTTGTTGCTTTCTAAGATTGCTTCGAAGTCTGCTTTTTGTTGTTCAAGGACTTTACTTTGATCTTTTATCGCTGACTCTAATTTAGTTTGATTTGCTTTAAGTGTGGCGTTGTCTGCCTTCAATTTAAAGACATACATACCTGCACCTGCAATTCCCAGTACCACAATTAGGGTAAAGATCATTCTTATTTGTGTAAACATAATGTACGTATTTATTGGATAAGTCCAGGCTTGTATACAGTCTTGCCGTTTTCTTTCATTGCCGTAAGGACCGATTTACGGTTTCCTTCGGATTTGTAGGACACGTGTACCCATCCTGAATCCGGAATCCCTGGAGTGTAGAATTCTAATATCAATTGATCGAAATCTAGATTATCTTCAATCCATTTGGCAACATCATAGTTTGGTATGCCTGGACACTCTATGTCTACTGCCTCTCCTTTGCAGTGTTGGGATTTGGATGAACCACCTACTGCTTCGTTAAGTGCTGGTCCTCTGTATCCAGAGTTGATGACTGTTACGCCAAAATTATCTCTAACCTTTTGTACAACATTTTCAAAAAGCATTTGGGCCTTTGCGAGATGTTCTTCATTAGGAGTATTGTCGAGACCTTTCCTAGTTGCAGTCTGACTTTTTGTATATTCTGCTAGTGAGAAGTTTTGAGATAGTCTTACCATTTGTACTTACTGACTAAGGCTGATTCTCCGTTTTTACTAAACACAAATCTGTCCTCGTAAGTTTTTGTGATGTTGTATGGACCAAAATATTTTGTTAGGAACATACACTCGCTCATTGATGATTCATCTATTTTGAATGCTTTGACTTCATTCATTACCATTTTAGTGTCGCCAAATGCATGTAATTCAAATTTTAATGACTCACCGTCTTGTTTCTTGCAAGTAATTATATTGTTATCTAACTTAAATTCGAACATGTTAAATTTATCGAAGTAGTCCTTTACTTCGCCTAACTTCAAGCCGTTAATTTTTTGATTGTATGAGATTGGAGTAAGAGGTAAGACATCTGCTAAATTTTTTGCTGATGCTTCAAATGGCACACCTCTTTTATGATAAGTGAATTCAAATGTCTCGATGTTTGTTAGTTTTTTTAAGTCTTCTAAAAATTTATGTATTTCTTTGTCAACACCTTCTTTTCTTTCGAATTCGATAAAAACTTTGTGTTTACCATCCGCCATTGTTCCTGGTGTTGCATCGGCATCTAGTATTGTTTTGTATCCTGTTTCTGCAAATCTTTCTAAGTCCTTTGCAGGAGCAAGGCTGTCAACGGTAAAAGCCAAGACCATTATGTTGGAGTCTTTGCCCATTTTTGACTTGAATTGATCAACTGAAAAACGTTTTGAAACAACGCCTTCTAAATCACCAGCCTTTAGTCCTTCTTGTAATTTCATTTTATATATTTAGGTCGTTTGTTGGTTGTTCCATTTCATCCTGGTATTCTATTTCGGTTTGTCCATGTTTGAAATTTCCAATTAATTCTTTAGGCATTTTAATACTAACTACCCAAATATCATGAGCGTCAATTTTTCCTTTAGTAGTGCCTGGTCTATAATCTGCAGGTGATTTAATTTGTCTTGGTTTCATTAGTTCATCTTTCTTGTAAGTCACTTTACATCCTCTGTCAAGCAGTCTTTTTCCTCCTGCGGGGTCTGGCATTTTTTCTGCTGGCCACAT
>CEWK01014878.1_pt1 | contig 23834 bp, 21 predicted proteins | sample 531431 | NCBI WGS metagenome assembly CEWK01 (sample SAMEA2623059, study PRJEB7988) | marine metagenome | isolation source: saline water (ENVO:00002010), including
ATTTTGTTATCTGCAGCCATTTCTCTTTCACCTTGTAAAACTCTAATGGAAACCGCAGGTTGATTGTCTTCTGCTGTTGAAAAAACCTGACTTTTTTTTGTAGGAATTGTGGTGTTTTTTTCAATTAATTTTGTTGATACACCTCCTAGCGTTTCGATACCTAATGAGAGAGGAGTTACGTCTAATAACAATACGTCTTTAACGTCACCTTGTAGGACACCACCTTGAATTGCCGCACCCATAGCAACTACCTCATCAGGATTTACGCTTTTGTTTGGTTCTTTCCCAAAAAAATTTTTCACAGTTTCAATTATCTTTGGCATTCTTGTCATTCCACCAACAAGAACTATCTCGTTGATCTCAGCTGCAGAAAAACCAGAATCTTTTAAAGCTGTTTTACATGGTTCCAAAGTTCTATCGACTAAACCTTGAACTAAAGCCTCTAATTTTGCCCTAGTAAATTTTAAATTTAAATGTTTAGGCCCGGTCTTATCAGCAGTTATGAAGGGCAAATTTATTTCTGTTTGAGCAGCAGAAGAAAGTTCAATTTTTGCTTTTTCAGCTGCTTCTTTTAATCTTTGTAAGGCTAGTTTATCAGATTTTAAATCAATTCCATTATCTTTCTTAAATTCATTAGCAAGATATTCTACAATTGCATCATCAAAATCTTCTCCACCTAAAAAAGTATCACCATTTGTAGATTTAACTTCAAATACACCATCGCCAATTTCTAAAATTGATATATCAAATGTTCCTCCGCCTAAATCATAAACAGCAATTTTTTTACCGCCTTTCTTGTCTAAGCCATAAGCAAGAGAAGCAGCAGTTGGTTCGTTAATAATTCTTAAAACTTCTAAGCCAGCAATTTTACCGGCATCTTTTGTAGCTTGTCTTTGAGAGTCATTAAAGTAAGCTGGTACAGTTATGACAGCTTTTGTAACTGCTTGGCCTAAATATTTTTCAGCCGTTTCTTTCATTTTTTGTAGTACAAATGCTGAAATTTGAGCTGGGGAATATTTTTTTCCCTTGCCTTCAACCCAAGCATCTCCATTATCTGATTTAACTATTTTATAAGGTACTTTCGAAATATCTTTTTGAACTGAAGGACCATCAAATTTTCTACCAATAAGTCTTTTTACAGCAAAGATAGTATCACCAGCGTTAGTCACAGCCTGTCTTTTTGCAGGTTGACCAACTAGTTTCTCCTCTTTTTCCAAAAAAGCTACTACTGAGGGAGTGGTTCTTGCACCTTCCACATTTTCCAAAACTTTGGCTTGTGATCCATCCATAATAGCTACACAAGAGTTTGTAGTACCTAAATCTATTCCAATTACTTTGCTCATTTTATTTATCCTTTAGTAAATTTATATGGGTGTTTTTTTTCTTACTACAAGGTTATTTCTTGTCTTTTTTCTCCTTTTTTTCCTCTTTTTTTGAATTTTTCTTCTTTGCAACCCCCACTAATGCTGGTCTTAACAACCTCTCACCCAACATATAGCCACATTGTATTTCCTGAACTATAGTGCCGGCTTCAGATACCTCATCTTCAATCTCAGCCATTGCCTGATGAACATTGGGATCAAATTTTTTACCTTTAGCCACTATTTTTTTAATTCTGTTTTTTTCAAATATAGAAACTAAATCTTTTTCAATTATTGACAGATTATTTAAAAATTTATCTAAATCTTTATTTGATTTTAAAACTTCATCATTTTTCATAGCATTTTTTGCTCTTTCAAGATTATCAAGTATTGCCAAACTTTCTTTTGCAAAATTAAAAGAGCCAAATTCAAAAGCATCTTTTATTTCTTTTTCAAATCTTCTTCTCTGATTTTCGATTTCTGCTAGTGATCTAAGCAACTTATCTTCAGTGTCTTTTAATTTTTGTTCGACAGTTGAATCCTCTATTTTCTTTTTTGAAGTATCATCTTGAAGATCTTCAGGATTTTTATTATTTTTTTCGTTATTTTCTGACATCAGTTTGCTATATAGTAAATAATTATTAAATTACTAGGTAGTAATGAAAAAAATATTAATTGGGACACATAATAGAGGAAAATTCAGGGAAATATCCTTTCTTTTATCAAGTAAATTTCGGAGAATAAATCCAACATCCCTTAAAATACCAAGTCCAAAGGAGTCAGGAAGATCTTTTGTGTCGAATTCTAAATTGAAAGCTAACTTTTTTTCTAAATACGTAGACTATCCAGTAATATCCGATGACTCAGGTTTATGTATAAAAGCTCTAAATCAAAAACCTGGTATTTACTCTGCAAGACTTGCAAAAAGGCATGGCAGTTTTTTAAAAGCTATGAAATATATTTTAAAAAAGATGAAAAGAAAAAAGAATAGATCTGCAACTTTCGTTTGTAGTTTATCTTTTAAGACCCCAAACAGAAAAATAATCAATGTTGTCGGAAAAATAAGTGGAAATATATCTTATGATATTTTGGGTAAAAATGGCTTTGGATATGATCCAATTTTTATTCCTAACAATTATAAAAAAACTTTTGGAGAAATGCTTAAAAGCAAAAAAATTAAAATAGACCATAGATATATCGCTTTTAAAAAACTAAAGAAAAAAATTAAAATTTTGTAAATTTATTTTTTTCTACACGGTAAATTTCTAATTCTTGAACAACTCTTCTTTCATTAACACTAAAAGTTCCTATTTTTCCTTTTATTTTGTTTTTAAAAGAGAAGTCATTGATCGAATTTAAATTTTTATTCTGTTTCCAGGCATAATATATAAGTCCTAAAGCATCATAAGTTAAAATAGTAATTTCACTTGGATAACTCTTAAATTTTTTAAAATAATTTTCATTATATTTTTTAAATTCTCTAAAATTAATTGAAGGATAATAAAGTCGCTTAATAGTATTTTCATAAAAAATACTTTCATCAAACCATTGATTCACTGTTGTAAATAAAACTTTTGAGTCATTAACATCTGTATAAACAAGAGAAGTTAAAACACTTTTTAAACTGTTTCCAAAATCAATTATAATTACTGAGTCAAAATTTACTTCACCCAATGTATAAAGTTGCTCTAATCTTTCTAATTCTCTCAATGACGCTTCATCATCTTTATCCTCAAAAATTTTTTTTCTTAAATCTAAGTTTCTTTTCCTTTGAGCATAATTTGTAAAATTTTCGATTTCTCCTGTTAAAATTTGTGGATTAGAACTGTATGAAAATGTTTTTGCCTGAAAGTTGATGTCTTTAAGTTTTTTCTCAATAAACTCAGCATACTCATTTTTCGGATACATAATAATTGTTCTTTTCTTTTTTTGTTTTTTTATAAAGTTGACTAGTGATATAAGTTGTGACTCCAAACTAATTCCGACACTTATAACATTATCAGAAAATTCTGGTGATATATTTGAAGGTGATATAAAAACCATATCATTATATTTTTTTACTTCAGAAAATTCTTGATGACTTACAGGACCTATAATAATTTTAACATTTTGTGATTTTAAATCTTTAATAGCTTCATTAATTTTTTCTTTGTCCTGAAATCCTGAGTCACGGGGAATTACAAATATATTTTTATCTCCAATCTCATCTAAAGCTAATTGTATGGAGTGTAATAAAGAATTTCCTAACTCTTTATACTCACCACTAAGTGGAGCAAGTAAACCAATTTTTAACTGATTTCTTTTTTCCTCACTGAAAAGATTAGAATTAAAAAAAATAATTAGGTAAAATAATGTTATAAATAAATTCTTTTTCATATGAATAAACTATCAACCAAATGTTTATATATTGTTTCCACACCTATTGGAAATTTAAGTGATATTACTTTAAGAGCGCTTGATGTATTAAAAAATTCTGACATAGTTTTATGTGAAGATACGAGACATTCTTTGAAGTTATTAAATTACTTTAAAATTAAAAAAAGACTTATTTCTTATCACAAGTTCAATGAAAAAAAACAAGCTAACACTCTAATAGAATATATTAATGAAGGCAAAAATTTGTCTTTAATTTCTGATGCAGGAACACCTTTATTATCAGATCCGGGAAGACATTTAGTGAATGCATGCTTAAAAAATAATATTAATATTATTCCAATACCCGGCGTTTCCTCAATTACAGCAGCAATGAGTATTTCAGGATTTAGCGAACAATTTTTATTTTATGGATTTTTACCAAAAAAACAAAACGAATTAAACAAAGTTTTTGAGTCGTTAAAAGAAATTCGTTTTTCCTTAGTTTTTTTTATTCCAGCAATTAAAATAAATTTTTACATTAAAAATATTAGAGAATATTTTTCTGGTAGAAAATTATTAATCGCTAAAGAAATTAGCAAAATTCATGAGGCCTTTTACAGAGAGGAAATTGATAATTTAGAGTTATTTAAAACTCCTTTAAAAGGTGAGTTAACTTTAGTAATTTCTGAAAATAATGCAAAAAAAGCCACGATAGATGAAAAAAAAATTATTCACATAGCTAGGAAATATTTAAAAAAATTAAGTCTAAAAGACACTGTTAATTTGATTTTTGAAAAAGAAAAAGTTAATAAAAAGTTAATTTACAAAATATGTCTTAAAATAAAAAATGAAAAAAATAATTAGTGTTTTTTTAATTGTTATCTTATCTTCTTGTTCATCAGTAGGAAAATTTGGGGCGGGAGTGGATATTACTTTTGATCCAAGAACAATTGGAATGCAAATTGATGATACTATTATGCAGAAAAATTTATCTGCAAGATTAGCCCTTTTCGATAAAAAATACTTTTTATCTATTCAATCTGAAGTTTTAGATGGCCGAATATTTTTATCAGGTAAAGTGAGTGAACCAGAAGAAAAAATTAAGATTACTAAAATGGCATGGGAAACTAAAGGCGTCAGATCAGTTAGTAATGCTATAACAATAAAAGGTCAAAGTAATTTTAAAGGAACTGCAAAGGACATACTTATCACAAGTCAATTAAGAGCAGCTTTAATTTTGAATAAAGATACAAAATCTAGAAACTATACTTTAGAAACAATAAACAAAAATATATATATTTTCGGGATTGCTATGGATGCTGAAGAAAAACAAAAAGTAATTAATGAAGCTAAAAAAATATATGATGTGAAAAATATTTTTCCCTCAATATATTTAGCCTCCGAACTTAGCAGAAACAAACTTTAGTTAGAGTAGTCAATCACATCAGATGAATATGCCGCTATTGAGGCTAGGTTTAATATTTCGGATGTGCTGGCTCTTAGTGGTGCAACTTCTATCGGTGAACCTAAACCAATTAAAAGAGGTCCAATAAGCTTTCCACCTCCAAAAACTTTCATTAATTTTGTAGAGATAGCTGCACTATGTAAGGCAGGCATAATCAAGATATTTGCATTACCTACAATTTTGGAAAAAGGATAAATTTCTTGATAAATTGGATTTAAAGCAACATCGGGCTGCATTTCACCGTCAAAATCAAAATCAACTTTTTCATTTTTCAAAAGTTGAATAGCATCTCTCACATGTTTAGTATTTTTAGAAATAGGTTTTCCAAAAGTCGAATGAGATAAAAAAGCCACTTTAGGATCAAATCCAAACAATCTAGCTACACGAACACAAGATTTGGATACCTTGACCAATCTTTCAGGAGAAGGAAAATCGTGAACGTTAGTATCTGCAACAAGTATTGTCTTCCCTTTTAAGGTTATCATTGTCATACCAAATATTTCTTCACCTGGTCTAGGATCTGTTACTTTTTTTAATTTTTCTATCGACGCAGCATAATGTCTTATATTTCCTGTTACCATAGCGTCTGCGTCTTTGCATGCGATCATTGATGCTCCCCACGCTATACGCTCATTACGAACCAAACGATCAACATCCCTTTCTAATTGGCCCTCTCTTTGAAGTCTTTTGTAAAGATGTCGTACATATTTTTCTCTTTTTACTTTATCGGTGGAATTTACAATATCTATTTTATAATTTTCATCTAGACCAATATTTTTTAATTGCTCTTTAATTCTTTTTTCAGCCCCGATTAAAATCGGCGTTCCAAGTTTATTTCGTCCGAATTCAATTGCAGCTTTTAACATATTTTCGTCTTCACCTTCAGCAAATATTACTCTTTTTGGATTTTTTCTTACTTTAGCATTTATTCCTTGCATCAAGGACATTGTAGGGTCAAGGCGATTTGTCAATTGATCTTTGTATAATTCTAAATCCGATATTTTTCTTCTGGCTACCCCACTTTTTATTGCAGCCTGAGCAACAGCTGCTGGAATCACACTTATCAATCTTGGATCAAAAGTTGATGGTATTATGTAATCTTTACCATATCGTGGTCTATCCCCACCGTATGCTGATACTACCTCATCTGGAACATTTTCTCGTGCAAGAAGAGCTATAGCGTTTGCTGCCGCAACTTTCATCTCTTCATTTATTTCTTTTGCTCTAACGTCAAGAGCGCCTCTAAAAATATAGGGAAATCCAATCAAATTGTTAACTTGATTAGGATAATCAGATCTTCCTGTTGCTATTATAGCGTCAGATCTAACCTCTTTAATTAGTTCCGGCTTAATTTCTGGATCGGGATTTGCACAAGCAAAAATGATTGGGTTATTTGCCATAGATTTAACCATCTCTTTTGAAACGACATCTTTAGCAGATAAACCTAGAAAAACATCTGCATCTTTTATGGCTTCTTTTAATGTTCTTAGATTAGTATCAATAGCATGCGCAGATTTAAACTGATCAATATTTTCACGCCCTTTGTATATTACTCCCTTACTATCACACATGATAATATTTTTAGTTTTTACACCCGAACTTTTAAATAAATTTGCACAAGCTTGCGCGGATGCACCAGCGCCGTTAACAACAATTTTAACTTTATCAATTTTTTTTTTCGAAATATCTAAAGCATTGATTAATGCTGCTGTAGTAATTATTGCTGTACCATGTTGGTCATCATGAAAGATAGGAATATCAAGTAGTTCTTTTAGTTTTTGTTCAATTATGAAACAATCTGGTGCTGCAATATCTTCAAGGTTTATCCCTCCAAATGTACCACCAATATTTTTTATTGTTTCTATAATTGATTGTGGATTATTATTATTAATTTCAATGTCGATCGAGTCAATATCAGCAAATCTTTTAAATAAAACAGATTTCCCCTCCATAACAGGTTTCGACGCTAAGGCACCAAGATTACCAAGGCCTAAAATCGCAGAACCGTTACTAATTACAGCTACTAAGTTTCCTTTACTAGTATAGTCATAAGCTAAGTCAGGGTTATTTGCGATCTCTTTTACTGGAGCTGCTACTCCAGGAGAATATGCAAGAGAAAGATCTCTTTTAGTAATTAATGGCTTACTAGAATTAATCTCAATTTTGCCTGACTTTCCCTTTATATGAAAGTCAAGTGCCTCCTTATCTGAATAATGATCTATCTCTGTTTTCTTTGGCATTTATTTCTATGAGTATGTAATATAAAGAAAATTAATTCACTATAAATTTATGGCCTAATTTAGATTATTTATGAACTTACTTTCTTCGGCATCAATATTTAGTTTTTTCACCCTTTTAAGTAGGATATTAGGATATTTCAGAGATATTTTAATTGCAATTTTTTTAGGGGCATCAATTTTTGCAGACGCTTTTTTTGTCGCTTTTAGATTGCCAAATACTTTTAGACGTCTTTTTGCTGAAGGGACTTTTAATGCAGCTTTTATACCTAGCTATACTTCAGCTAGGTTAAAGAGCAATAATGCTGCAAAAATCTTTGCTGACAATGTTTTAAGCCTTCTAGTATTTATTTTACTTTTTATCGTAACGCTTGCTGAAATCTTTACACCTTATTTAGTTTATTTAATTTCACCAGGTTTTATAACAGACAATACTAAATTTAATCTTGCTGTTGAGTTTACAAGAATTACATTCCCCTTTTTAATATTTGTTTGCCTCTCATCTTTTTTTTCGGGAATTTTAAACTCCTATAATAAGTTTGCCGCTGCAGCTGGAGCACCAATAGTTTTAAACGTAATTTTAATAATAAGTATTTTAGTATCTTATTTCCAGGATTTAAACTTTGCAAAACAGCTTTCTTATGGAGTAACAATTGCAGGGGTCATACAATTGATTTTATTAATCTATTTTACTTTAAAGTTCTATAAACCAAGTATTAAATTTAGTTTTAGAATTTCTAGTAGAGTAAAATTCTTTTTTAAAAAATTATTACCGAGTATTTTTTCATCTGGCGTTACACAAATTAATATATTAGTTGGAACAATAATTGCCTCTTTCCAATCAGGAGCTGTTTCATACTTATATTATGCAGAGAGAGTTTATCAAATTAATTTAGCTATAGCAGGAATAGCAGTAGGTACAGTTTCGTTACCTGTTCTCTCCAAGGCATTTAAGTTAAAAAATTTTTCTAAAATCTCCAAAATTCAAAGCAGTTCTATCCAATTATCACTGTTGCTTTCAATACCTGCTAGTGTAGCTCTGATAATTGCATCAGAAGAAATAGTAAATGGTTTGTTTGGATATGGTTCTTTCACATCTAATGATGTTAAAACGACATCAGATGCTTTAATGTTATTTGGATTAGGAGTGGTTGCTTTTTCACTAATAAAAATTTTAGCTAATTTTTTCTTTGCAAGAGACAATACAAAAATTCCATTTTATATTTCATCATTTATCGTCTTATTAAATGTTTTAATAAGCGTAAGTTTTTTTAGCAAAATAGGGTTTTTAATTATTCCAATTGCTACCTCTTTTTCTACTTGGATAGGTGTTCTAATTTTTTTATTTTTTTTAAAAAAAAATAATTATTTACTTTTACAAAAACTTTTATTTCAAAATACATTAAAAATTATAATCTCCTCAGCTATAATGGCTTTTGCGCTTATATTTACACTGGAAAAATATTCAACTTTTCTTGATTACTCATACACTTATAAGTCGATTTATTTAATCATTATTATATGTTTCGCAGGGATTGTTTATTTGTTATCTTGTTATTTATTTGGCTTACTTAAAATTAAAAATTATAAAACAAATTAAATGAGTAAAAAAAAATTAGTATTTTCTGGAGTTCAACCAACTGGCAATTTACATTTAGGAAATTATCTTGGAGCTTTAAAAAACTTCGTTTCGCTTCAGAAAGAAATGAAGTGTATCTACTGTGTTGTAGATTTACATGCTATAACTTCTTTTCAAAAACCCGCTGATTTGAGCAATAGTGTTTTAGAGACAGTAGCCAGTTTTCTTGCAACGGGACTTGATCCGAAAAAAAGTATATTATTTAATCAATCTTCAGTTTCGGGTCATACAGAGCTAGCTTGGATTTTAAATTGTGTTTCTAGAATTGGATGGTTAAATAGAATGACACAATTTAAAGACAAAGCTGGATCTGATAAAGAGAAAGCAAGTGTTGGACTTTACATTTATCCAAATTTAATGGCTGCAGATATACTTTTGTATAAAGCTACTCATGTTCCGGTTGGCGCAGATCAAAAACAGCATTTAGAATTATCGAGAGATATAGCTCAAAAATTTAATAATGATTTTAATTGTAAAGATTTTTTCCCACTTCCAGAACCCCTGATACCTAAAAATGTTTCGCGAGTTATGAGTTTAAGAGATGGGACTAAAAAAATGAGTAAATCGGAGGAGTCTGATTACTCTAGAATAAATCTTAAAGATAGTGCAGATGAAATAAATAAAAAAATAAAAAAAGCAAAATCTGACTCTGAAGTGATACCAGATAATTTCAAAAGTTTAGAAAAAAAACCTGAGGCTTTAAATTTAATAACTATTTATTCAGAGATATCAAAAATCAGTATTGACAAAGTTTTAAACGAGATGTCTGGAAAAGAGTATTCATTTCTCAAATCAAATTTAGCGGAACTATTAATTGCTGAAATTTCACCTATTGGTAAAGAAATTACAAAATATCTACAAGACAAGTCCTACTTAAAAGGAATTTTGAAAAAAGGTACCGAAAAAGCTAATATTATTGCTGAGGAAAACATTAAAAATATACGTGAAAAAGTTGGATTGATATAATATAAATTTTCCATGATACAAACTGAACCAACACCAAATCCTAATTCGATAAAATTCTTATCAGAGAAGACAATATCTGCGATAGGTACCGAAGAATTTCAAAAAGGTAAATCAAAAAACCTAAAAAATAAATTTATTGAAGAACTTTTAGGATTTAAAGGTGTCGAGCTGGTTTTATTATCTAAAAATTTTTTATCAGTAAATAAGTCAGAGGAAGCTTCCTGGAATGATTTAAAACCTATGGTGATCTCACATTTAAACCACTACTTTGAAAATAATGATGAGCCAATTTTGAAAGAAAATAAAAAAGTTGACTCAGTATCTAGTAAAAATGATGATACAGAAAAAAGAATTATAGAGGTTTTAGACACAAAGATAAGACCAGCAGTTGCAAGAGATGGTGGCGATATTAAATTTAAATCTTTTGAAAATGGTATTGTAAAAGTAGAACTACAAGGAAGTTGTTCAGGTTGCCCTAGTTCTTTAATGACATTAAAACAAGGTGTACAAAATCTTTTAAAACATTACGTGAAAGAGGTAAACTCGGTTGAAGCAATTTAATTATGAAAAAGAAGTTAAGTTACAGGGATAAACTTTTAGAATTAGCTTACATTTACAATGTAAAAGAAATTCAGGAATATACTAAGAGAAGAAAAAACTTAACAATTGGTCAAATTGAACTTATTCTTAAAAAAAATAAAATTACAATTCCTAAAGAATTTAAAACTAATTTTTTTAAAGAAAATTTTTCAAAACCAATATCAAAACTCAAATCAAATATAATAGATTACAAAGAAGAGAAAATTAAAGATAAAAATAGATTTTTAAGAAGAATAGAAAATTATAAATACGATACATCAAGGAGAGTTAACCATGGATTTAACAACTTATGGAAGGGGGCTGGAAATGCTGGTATAAATTTCTTAAATATCTTCCCAAAACTTGGAACTACGGTTTTTAGTTTTTTTGGAAATTTATTTACTGACGTTTTTAATTCAATTTATAATCAACAGATTGATCAAAAAAGCGCTAGAAATGTTATAATTGGTTTTTTCTTAGTAGTCGGAGTTACAACTACAATTATAGTTGGGTATAATACTTACAAAAGTTTTGATTTTTCTGAAAAAAAGATTGAGACAACAAAACCTAAAATTAAAATTGAAAAAGAAGTAAAAAAACCAGAAGTTAAGAAAAAGGAAGCTAAAAAACCTGAAATTCAAACTAAAAAACCTAACATCGCTGTTAAGAAAGATAAGAAAGTAAGCAAATCAATTCTACCAGACTTAAATCTAAAAACAGAGACTGTTCTAAATCTTTTTGAGGATGTTAATTATGATTTGAATAAAGTAAGAAAAGATAAAAAAGTTAAGCCTATATATTTTACTCAATTTCCAAGAGATCTTGACGAATTACAAAGCGTGAAGTTGAAAAAAGAAACTTTTATAAAAATTGTTTTGCCTTTGATTGTAGCTGAAAATGAAAAAATTTTAGAGGATCGAGCTAAACTTAAAAAAATTGTTTCAAAAAAAATGACAACTGATAGTGAAAAACAATGGTTAAGACAAAAACTATTGGAATATAAGGTTAAAAATGGAAAAGTTGATGATCTAACAAAAAAAATGGACATAATTCCAACTTCTCTTGCTTTGGCTCAAGCAGCTAAAGAAAGCGGTTGGGGAACTTCTAGATTTGCCTTAGAAGGTAACGCAATGTTTGGGCAGTGGACTTGGACTGGTAATGGTATCGAACCGTTATTTAAAGATAAAAGTAAATCTCATAAAATTTTGAAGTTTCCAATTCTAAGAGCTTCAGTAAAGTCTTATATTAATAATTTAAATACACATAAAAGTTATAGGAAATTAAGAGAAAAAAGGTTTGTATTAAGGAATAAAAATAGAAGAATAGAGGGATTGAAATTAACAGAAACTTTAGACAACTATGCAGAAACTGGAAAAGAATATACAAAAATTATTGCTCAAATAATAAAAGAAAATAGACTTACAGACTTCGAACCAGTCACATTAACAAAGTCAAAAAAAGTGTTGGAAATTAATTCCTAGTTTTACTTTTCGGCAATCACAAATTGAATACCAAGCCATCTCCAAAAACCATCTTTTTCTTTTAAAGAACAATTGATCCTTCCTCGTTCTCCTAAAAATTTTTCAGAAATTTTTATTTCTAAAGTTCTATTTTTATTAAAATAAATTTCAGAATTTCTCCATTTATTTCCCTCATTCGAAAAACATGTAATTTGTTTCAAATTTTTTACATCTTCATAAAATTCAATTCTTACACTTGGAGGATTTTTAGATTGTAATAAATATCTTTCTTTTGGATAAATAGATTTGTATTTAAGAGGGAGGGTTTTGACCAATGTTTTAAACCTTGATATTTCACCATATTTTTCATTGATAGGAAATCTTGGTAGTTCCCACAAGTCTTTTGTTTCATCAATCACTCCAGAGTGTTGACCGAACGCGTACTTAAATCCCAAATCTTTAATAATTTTTTTGAACTCTAAGCTATATTCTCCAAAGGGATAAGAAAAAAATAAAGAATTTTTTCCAAGCTTTGATTTAAATATTCCAATAGATTTTAATATATCCTTTTTAATAATCTCTGGATTTTCATCAACGAGATATTCATGTGAGTGGCTATGGTTGCCAATTTCAACATTATCATTATTATAAAGTTCAACGATCTGTTCCCAATTCATATAATTAAAAGAGCCAACCTCTCTAGTGTTTACAAAAAGTATAAACGGTATCTTTCTTTTTTTTAAAATAGGCCAAGCATTTTCATAAAATGAAAGTAAACCATCATCTATAGTAAGTAAAATTTTTCTTTCTTGTTTATTATTAGATAAACTTTTTTCAAAATCTTTAGGATGTATAAATTTTAGACCTGATTTTTCAATAATTCTTAGTTGCTCTTTAAAAATATCTAACTGAATATTAGTAGACGGATATTTACTCTCATTAAATCTATGGTACATAATTGAAATTAAACCATAATCTTCAAAATTATTATGATTATTTTGAGCTAATACTTTTAATTGATTAATCTTAATAGCTATAATAAGAAATAAAATGATCAATAATTTTCTAATTATAAACTGCATAGGTAAGAATGATAAATTAGGTTTGAGAATAAATAAAGATTTTTTTGTTTATAATTTAAAAAATAAAAAAATTGATAATGAAAATCTAGTTAATGAAATTTTCGACTTCATAAATAACCATAATGTAATAATAGACGAGAATTTTAGTGTTATAGTTAACCAAGGCCCAGGCAGCTTTTCAAGGTCTAGAATATCCTTATCTGTAGCAAAGGGCCTAAAAATCACAAAAAAGGTGAAATTATTTGGCTACAGAAACAATGATTTAAAGGTATTTGATCAACAAAATATAGAAAATTTATTTCACGCAAATTTAATTGAAAAAAAATTGATTAAGCCCATCTATTTAAGTTAAATTAAGATATGAGTATTATTGAAGAGAAATGTAAGCAGAAAGGTGTCCGTTTAACCGATCAAAGAAAAGTCATAGCTAAAATCCTTTCAGAGTCGAAAGAGGTCTATGGCTCAAAGGATCATCCTGACGTCGACGAACTTCATAAAAGAGTAACAGCGTTAGATGATAAAATTAGTATTGCAACAGTTTATAGAACAGTCAAACTTTTTGAAGAAGCAGGTATTTTAGTTAAACATGATTTCAAAGCAGGTAAAGCTAGGTATGAAATAAATGACGATCATAATCATTTAATTGACATTAACAGCGGTGAAATTGTTGAATTTGTAGATAAAGATATAGAAGAACTTCAAAAAAAAATTGCAAAAAAACTTGGATATAATTTAGTTGACCATAAACTTGAACTTTACGGATCAAAGATAAAAAAATAATTTGAAAAAAAAAATTTTCATAAAAACTTTTGGCTGTCAAATGAATGAGTACGATAGTAATCGTATTTATGATCTTGTTAGTTCAATAAATTATGAAAGGACCGATCATTTAAAAGAAGCTGATTGTTATGTTCTTAATACTTGTCATATTAGAGAAAAAGCTACAGATAAAGTTTATCATGATATAGGACGTGTCAAAAAAAGATTTAAAGATCAAAAAAAACCGATAATAATTGTTACAGGATGTGTAGCTCAAGCTGAGGGTGAAATCTTACTTAAAAAAGAAAAATATATTGATGCGGTTGTTGGACCTCAATCATATCATAAATTTAATCATACGGTTTTAAAGATAGAAAAAGAAAAAAAGAAAATTAATTCTACTGAATTTGAAGTAATAGATAAATTCGATAAACTCAATTTAATAAAAAATTCCAATAGCAATGTATCATCCTTTTTAACTATACAAGAGGGATGTGATAAATTTTGTAAATTTTGTGTAGTTCCTTACACCAGAGGCGCAGAGTTTTCTAGATCGATTAAAGAATTAGTTGATGAGTGCAAAAATTTAGTAATCAACGGAGCAAAAGAAATTACCTTACTTGGACAAAACGTGAATGCTTATAATTTTAAAGAAAAAAAACTTTCAAATTTAATTTATGAAATATCAAAAATTAAAAATCTAAAAAGAATTAGATATACTACATCACATCCAATTGATTTTTCAGAGGATCTAATTATAGCGCATAGAGATATTGATAAATTGATGCCTATAATTCATCTACCAGTGCAAAGTGGCTCAAATAAAATTTTAAAAAAAATGAATAGGAGACATACAATCGAAGACTACTTAGAAGTAATCAAGAAATTAAAAAGTGTAAAATCTTCTATAAAATTTTCCAGCGATTTTATTATAGGATACCCTGGAGAAACTGATGAAGATTTCAATGAAACTCTCAAAGTAATGAAAAAAGTTGAATTTATAAATTCTTTTTCTTTTATTTTTAGTCCTCGCCCTGGAACACCTGCTGCTAATATTCCGCAAACAGACAAAAAAATAGCAAAAAAAAGATTAATCATTTTTCAAAAATTATCAGATGAAATAAAAGCAAGAAGTAAAAGAAATCTATACAACAAAATGTCCAAAGTTCTTTTTGAAAATAATATAAGCAATACAAAGCATTACTTTGGCAGGGATGAATTTTTGAATTCTGTAATAGTGAAAAGTAATCAAGATTTAATTGGAAAAATATATTTAACAAATATTACTGGGGGCAACATGAATACTCTATATGGAGAAATCAACTCTAAAAATTTACAAAAGGAGTTTGCAGCATAACGATGTCGGAGATAAGCAAATTAGATCAAAACTTAATAATCAAAAAAATTGACAACGAAACAATTAATATACAAATAACAGAAAATGAAATGTTAATGTCTATAGTCGGAGAATTTGACCAAAATTTGAAAGAGTTATCGAAATTGACTAGCACAAACATTTATTTTAGAGGAAATTCAATTACTTGTAAGGGAAAAAAAACTAATATAAATTTATTTTGTGAGGCTATAAAATTTTTAGCAAATAAGTATTCTTTAACTAAATTAATTGAAAAAGAGGATATAACTCTCTCAGTGAAAAAAAATATAGAAATTGAAGATTCAAATATAAGATCTTTTAAGCAATTAATAAAAACACCAAGAAAGTCTGTAATAGCTAGGTCAGAAAAACAATCTGAATATATAAAAGCTTTAAAGGAAAATGATATAGTTATTTCACTTGGCCCAGCAGGAACTGGAAAAAGTTTTTTAGCTGTATCTGTTGCAGTGACAATGCTTCTAGAAAAAAAAATTGAAAGAGTAATCCTTTCTAGGCCTGCAGTTGAAGCAGGGGAAAAACTTGGTTTTCTTCCTGGAGATATGAAAGAAAAAGTAGATCCTTACCTAAGACCACTTTATGATGCCCTTTATGAACTTTTCGGGGCAGATAAGATAGATAAAAAAATTGAGTCTGGAGAAATAGAAATAGCCCCGTTAGCATTCATGAGAGGAAGAACTTTAAAGAATTGTTTTGCAATCTTAGACGAGGCTCAAAATGCAACAGAGACTCAAATCAAAATGTTTCTTACTAGAATAGGAGAAAATTCTAAACTTGTTGTAAATGGAGACCCTTCTCAAATTGATTTAATAAACAAATCTCAATCGGGACTTATTAATTCAAAAAATTTACTCAAACATTTAAAAGAAATTAAAATTGTTGAATTTGATCATAATGATGTTGTTAGACATCCTTTAGTTTCCAAAATCATTAGGGCTTATCAAAAAAAAAGCACTGATGATAAAGATTAACTTAATTACTAATGATAATGATTGGAATAAATATATTAGAAATCCAAAAGTTTTTCTTAAAAATAAAATAGACAATTTAAATAAAAATTTCAGAAAACACCGAGATAAAAATTTTTTTTTTACTTTATTACTTTCTGGTAATAATGAAATAAAAAAACTCAATAAAAAGTTTAGAAAAAAAAATAAAAGTACTGATGTTTTATCATTTCCCTTTTATAGTAAGAATCAATTAAAAAATATTTTAAAAAAAGATAAAGAAATTTACTTAGGAGACGTAATCATAAATATAAAGAAAGTGAGGAATAAAAAAAAGAAAGAGATTTTTATAAATGAATTCAATAAGTTGTGGGTACATGGATTGCTACATCTATTTGGATATGATCATAAAACAAATCAAGAATTTAAGAATATGATAAAAATTGAAAAAAAATTTTTATCATTCCTAGATTAAATGTTAGATAAATATCTTAATAATCGTTTAATCACTCTATATTTAATTCCTTTAATTATTGGTTCGCTTACAGTTTTTTCATTTCAACCATTCAATTTTACCATCGTAAACTTTATTGTTTTACCTTCATTTTTTTATTTGATTATTTATATTAAAAAAAAATCAAAAAATATTTACAGAAAAAAACCATACAAAAGAAATTTATTTATTTTTGGTTCATTGTTTGGATTTGGTTTTTTTTTAAGTAATCTACACTGGATTACTCATTCTTTAACTTTTGATGATAACTTCAAATATTTAATTCCATTTGGTCTTTTATTTATCCCTTTGTTTTTAAGCCTATTTTTTTCGCTAACAATTTTAATTATTACTCCCTTTTTAAATTTAAATTTTCCATCTCTACTTTTCTTTTCTGCAAGTCTTGCAATTTCTGACTTCATACGAGCAAAAATTTTGACAGGATTCCCCTGGAACTTATGGGCTTATAGTTTTTCTTGGGCTACAGAAATACTACAAATTTTAAACTTATCTGGTTTTTTTTGTTTTAATTTAATTATAATCACAATTTTTACTTTACCCGCGGTAGTGTTTTTTAAAACAAAAATAATTTATAAATTTTTAGTCTTTACTTCACTTGTATTAGCGATATTAGTTTTATATATTTCTGGAAGCCACTCAATAAATAAAAATCAAAATATTTTAGACTCGTCTGATAAAAAATATTACATCAAAGCAATTTCACCAAACTTTAAGTTAGAATATGGATTAGATAGTAACAAAATAAAAAACAGACTTGATAAATTAATTAAATACAGCGAGCCTGATAAAGATCGAAAAACCTTATTTGTTTGGCCAGAAGGAGTCTTTAGTGGTTATACTTTCGAAGATGTATTGGATTTACGGGAAACCTTTTCTAAGAGTTTCTTCGATAATCATTTAATCCTATTTGGAGTCAACAGAGTAGATAAGAAAACCCTTGGGATTTATAATAGCATGGTGATTGTAAATAATCGTATGGAAATAGTGAGAGAGTACAATAAACAAAAACTTGTTCCTTTTGGTGAATATTTACCTTTTGAAAAAATACTCAATAAAATCGGATTGAAAAAAATTACTGAAGGTCAAGGATCTTTTTTAGCAGGTGGAAGACAAAATAACCTAGTAATCGACAAATTGAATATTTTACCCTTAATTTGTTATGAAATTATTTTTCCGGAATTACTACAATCATCGGATGAGAATACCAATATAATAATAAATATTTCTGAGGATGGTTGGTTTGGAAACTCTATTGGTCCACATCAGCATTTTGTTAAAGGAGTATTCAGAGCTGTTGAACAAAACTCGTTTCTGATAAGATCAGCAAATAAGGGTATTAGCGCTATTATAAACAATAAAGGGGAAATTGTTAAAAAATTAACTGCTACTGAAAAAGGAAATATTGAATTGGAAGTACCATTATTAATCAAACAAAATAAGAATAAAAATAAAAATGATTTGATATTTTTTGTTCTTTTAATTACATATATTTTTATCTTTAGTTTTTACAAAAAAAAAAATAATGACTAATAATAATTATCTTTTTACAAGCGAGTCAGTTTCAGAAGGTCACCCAGATAAAGTTTGTGACAGAATATCAGATATGGTCGTAGATACATATCTATCAAAGGATCCTGTATCAAGAGTAGCCTGTGAAACCTTGACTACGACTAATAAAGTGATTTTAGCAGGTGAGACAAGAGGACCTCAAATAGATAAAGATGAATTAATTTTGAAAATTAGAAACTGCATTAAAGATATCGGATACGATCAAGAGGGATTTAGTTGGCAAAAAGCAAAAATTGAAACTTTTTTACATGAACAATCCTCAGACATTGCAATGGGAGTTGACTCTAAAGAAAATAAGGATGAAGGTGCTGGTGATCAAGGTATAATGTTTGGATATGCTTGCAAAGAGACAGAAGAATTAATGCCAGCACCAATTCATTTTTCACATAAAATACTTAGATTAATGGCTTCTGATAGAAAAAAAGGCACTTTAAAAGGCATCGAACCAGATTCTAAAAGTCAAGTTACAATGCTTTACGAAAAAAATAAACCAGTCAAAGTAACATCAATTGTTATCTCAACTCAACATTCAAAAAATTTAAATCAGGAGCAAGTAAGAGAATTAGTAATTCCTTATATACAAAAATCAATACCTGAAAACTTCCTTGCAGATTTGAGCCCAAAAGAAATTTACATAAATCCAACAGGCCAGTTTATAATTGGTGGCCCCGATGGGGACACCGGTCTTACAGGAAGAAAAATTATAGTCGATACTTATGGAGGTGCTGCTCCTCATGGCGGTGGAGCTTTTTCGGGAAAAGATCCTACAAAAGTGGATAGATCAGCAGCTTATGCATCACGATATTTAGCAAAAAATATTGTTTCTTCAGGAGTGTCAGCTAAATGTTTAATTCAACTGGCTTATGCAATTGGAGTTTCAAAACCTTTATCAGTTTATTTGAAGCTAGCAGATGGAGACGAGTCTAAAGAGGAAAAAGTAAAAAAGATAATCAATAATAATTTTGATTTATCTCCAAGGGGCATAAGAGAAATGCTAAAATTAAATAATCCAATATATGAAGTAACCTCTGCTTATGGGCACTTTGGGAGAAAACCAACTGATAAAGGTGAATTTTCTTGGGAAAAAACAGATAAAGTAGACTTATTTAAATTGTAATCTTGAAAAAACCCCAATTTTCTTCTAAAAATAGTTAAATTGTTAAAAATACAAAATGGGCTTTTGCCCATTTTTTTTTAGGAGAAATAAAATGTTAAATCGAGGATTAGATAAAGCAGAACTATTAAGGATTGTAGAAGCTGTAGCTAATGAAAAGTCGATTGATAAAGAACTTGTAATTGGTTCAATGGAGAGTGCAATTCAGAAAGCAGCTCTTACCAAATTTGGTAATGAAAATAATATAGAAGTAATTATTGATAGAGAGAGCGGGGAGATAAAGATACAGAAAGTACTTGAGATTGTAGAAAAGGTTGAAGATCCCGCTAGAGAGATTTCTTTAGCAATAGCTAAAAAAAATAATCCAAAAGACGAGAATTTAAAAATTGGTGATAAAACTTATGAAGAACTTCCACAAATTGACTTTGGTAGAATTGCGGCACAAAGCGCTAAACAAGTCATTAGTAGCAGAGTAAGAGAAGCTGAAAAAAACAGACAATACGAAGACTTTATTGATAAGCAAGGACAAATTTTAAGTGGATTAATAAAAAGGCTCGAGTACGGCAATGTAATTGTAGACTTGGGGAAAGCTGAAGGAGTAATAAAAAAAGATGAATTAATTCCTAGGGAAATTTTAAAAACAGGCGATAGAGTAAAAGCTTATTGTTATGAAGTAAAAAAAGAACTTAAAGGGCATCAGATTTTTCTTTCAAGAGCTCATCCCCAATTTTTAGCGAAATTATTTTTTCAGGAAGTACCTGAAATTTATGAAGGGACAATTGAAATTAAATCTGTAGCAAGAGATCCTGGTAGCCGTGCAAAGATTTGTGTTTATTCACAAGATACATCAATAGATCCAGTTGGTGCTTGTGTTGGTATGAGAGGTAGCAGAGTACAAACGATAGTAAATGAATTGCATGGCGAAAAAATTGATATTATTAAATGGACAGAGGATCTTCCGACTCTAATTTCAGAGTCTTTATCACCAGCTGAAATACAAAAAGTTTTGATAGATCAAGACAATAAAAGAATAGATATTATTTTAACAGAAGAAAATTTAAGTAAGGCTATTGGCAGGAGAGGTCAAAATGTAAGATTAGCTTCTAAATTAACTAATTATGAAATTGATATTTTAACAGATAAGGAGGATTCTGAAAGAAGGCAAACTGAATTTAAGGAAAGAACTGAAAATTTGATTAAAAATCTTGAAGTTGATGAAACCTTAGGCCAATTATTAGTTTCCGAAGGTTTTACATCTATAGAAGATATAGCTAATACATCGACTGAAAATATTTCAAAAATTGATGCGATTGATGAGGAAACTGCTAAAGAATTAATTAGTAGATCAAAGGAGACATTAATTAAAGAAAAAGAGGCTGTCGCATTAAAACTTAAAGAACTTGGAGTTGAAGAAAAACTTATAAATTTAAAAGGTATGACACAAGGTATGCTTGTGATTTTAGGTCAAAAAAATATAAAAAAAATAAATGATTTCGCTGATTTGTCTTCTGATGAATTAATTGGGGGATATGATGAAGTAAAGGGAAAAAAAATTAGAATAGAAGGTTACCTAGAAGAGTTTTCCCTATCAAGAAAAGAGGCTGATGATTTAATTATGGCAGCTAGAAACATAGTTTACAAGTAATGTTATGGAAAAAAATAAAAAGAAAACGCTTACAATATCTTCAAATTTAAAAAAAAAAATTGATACTTCCTCAATATCGACATCAGGCAAAAAATCTTTTTCTGTAGATAAAAAGAAAACATTCAAATCAAATAAAGTAAATAATAGGTTTAAGTCCTCTCAAAATCCTAATCTTAACCAAGAAATAAAACAAAAAAACTTTACTAGAAAGTTTATAGAACAAGAAGCTACAAAAAATTTTATTAAGAAAGATAATAAACCAGCAGGTAAAAGTAAGTTAAAATTAAAAGGACCTGTCGATAAAAGAGATTTCAAATTAACTGTCTCAAGGGCTTTAAATGTTGAAGAAATAGAAATTAAGCAAAGGAGTCTTGCTTCAGTAAAAAGAGCTAGGTTGAAAGAAAAAAAGAACAAACCTGAGATTGAAGAAAAAAAAGAATTCAAAAAAGTTATAAGAGAGGTCAAAATTCCAGAGCAAATTACCATACAAGAACTTTCAAATAGGATGGCTGAAAAATCCAGTGAAATAATTAAATTCTTATTCAATATGAAAGTTGTTGCTACAATTAATCATAATATAGATAAAGATACTGCCGAATACATTGTAAAGGAATTCGGTCATAAACCCATAGTTGAGGAAAAATCCTCTATAATTGGAGAAAAAGTAGAAAAGAAACTTGAAGGTGAAGTCAAAATTAGACCGCCAGTAGTTACAATTATGGGCCATGTGGATCATGGCAAAACTTCCTTATTAGATGCAATGAGAGACTCCAATGTTGTTTCTGGAGAGCATGGGGGTATAACTCAGCACATAGGTGCCTACCAAGTAAAGACAGAAGGCAATAAACTTATCACTTTTATAGACACACCAGGTCACGCTGCATTTACAGAAATGAGAGCTAGAGGCTCAAAAATTACAGATATCGTAGTTCTCGTAGTTGCTGCAGATGATGGGATAAAACCTCAAACTGTTGAAGCAATAAAACATGCTAAGGCAGCCAAGGTTCCTATAATTGTTGCAATAAACAAATGTGATCTGCCTGAAAAAAATATTTCAAAAATAAAGAATGAGATGATGCAATATGAACTAATTGCTGAAGATTTAAGTGGGGATACTCTATTCGTAGAAGTTTCAGCTACAAAGAAAATCAATTTAGATAAATTGAAAGAAAGTATTTTACTACAATCAGAAATTCTCGATCTTAAAGCTTCATTTTCGGATAGCGCTACAGGCGTAGTAATAGAGTCAAAAATTGATAAAGGAAAGGGACCTGTGTCAACAATTTTAATTACTGGGGGTAAACTTGAAAGAGGAGATTATTTTATTTGTGGTGATACTTGGGGTAAAATTAGAGCAATGATAAATTTTGAGGGTAAAACTGTAAATGAGGCATTACCTTCAACCCCAGTTGAGATTTTAGGTATGAACAGCTCTGCGTATGCCGGTGCAGAGTTTATTGTAACTAAAAACGAGGATGAGGCTAAAAAGACATCAGCATTTAGAAAAGACAACTCAGAAAAAAATAAATTATTGGCAAAAGATAAAACAATCTTATTTGATAATTCAAAAAATAAAAACGAATTAAATATTATTATTAAGTCAGATGTACAAGGGTCAAATGAAGCGATTAAAATGGCAATTGATAAAATTAAACATAACGAAGTTGAGGCTAAAATCATACTATCTGATATTGGCATGATTAATGAAACAGACGTATCTCTTGCCAAAGCCTCCAATGCTATTCTTGTTGGATTTAATGTGAAACCTAATCGAGAGGCAAAAAAATTAGCTGAAGAGCAAAAAATAGAAATTAAGTTTTTTAATATAATTTATGAAGCTCTAGAATATATAGAAAAGTCTTTATCAGGTCTTTTACAACCAGATATCAAAGAAACAGTTCTAGGAAGTGCAGAAATACAAAAAATATTTAAAGTTTCTAATGCAGGAAAAATAGCTGGATCAAAAGTGATTAGCGGTGAAATAAAAAGTAAATCTAAAGCAAGGATAATTAGAGACGGAGTGGTTGTATATAGCGGTGAAATTTTGTCTATATTTAGAGAAAAGAATCAAGTCCGAGAAGTCGGCACAGGCTTGGAATGCGGTATAAGCATTAAAGATTTCATAGATTTTAAAGAGAAAGATGTAATTGAGTCTTATCTTTCAGAGGAAATACAAAGGTCAATATAATGAAAGTTCAAAACAACCAAAGACCATTTTCTCAAAGACAACTAAGAGTTGGTGAACTAGTAAAACAAAATCTAGGAGAGTTATTTATAAGAAATGAGGCTAAAATTCCCTCTTTTAACTCTAAACTTACAACAGTCACTGAAGTCAGAATGACCCCAGATCTTAAAACTGCTAGAGTTTATGTAATACCTTTAGGTGGCGAAGAACTTAAAGAAACAGTTAAAATCTTGACTGAGTACTCGCATCTTGTTAGAAAAGCGCTATCTAAAAGGCTAGATATAAAGTTTCTTCCTAAACTCACATTTGTTGAAGATAACTCATTTGAATATGCTGAAAAGATTGAAAAAATGATTAAAAAAAATAAGGACAATGATAAAGAAAAAAAAAGATATAATTAAAAATCTTGCCACTCATGATAAAGATGTTGGATCAACCGAGATTCAAATTGGCTTACTCACTGATAAGATTACGAAATTATCAGATCACTTTAAAAAATTTAAAAAAGACAAACACTCGACTTTAGGTTTGACAAAATCAGTAAATAAACGAAAAAAACTTCTT